>Ga0115000_10003866_pt1 | contig 12414 bp, 5 predicted proteins | sample ArcticOcean_MG_C_6_FD_89690 | JGI IMG/M metagenome (GOLD analysis project Ga0115000, IMG submission 89690) | Marine microbial communities from western Arctic Ocean - ArcticOcean_MG_CB8_128 | ecosystem: Environmental > Aquatic > Marine > Oceanic | place: Arctic Ocean: Canada Basin | collected... | reverse complement strand
AAATGTGATTCATGAAATTGGAATTGAAGAAGGAGAACGAACCATTGACTTTTCCATTCAGTATTTCATCAACGATGAGTCTGAAGCCAGCCCTTGGTTTGTTGTAGTGATCGCCTTGCTCGGTGTTCTTGTGATTTATGGTGGAGTTCGTGCGGCTCGTGCGAAGAGTACATCCTCTCGATTCTGATATCAGACAACACATTATATCCAAAGTTACTCAAGTGACTTTGTTGGTGTAATGCTATGGAGGTGAATCTATGAAAGGTCTCGAGAACTTTGAATTTCTTCCGGAACCGGATGATCCTCGAATTCTTTCAGCCATTGACTCATCTGCAGTTGGCTTTCAAGATGGCTGGCGGGCAGAGGTAACCGGATGGGCACCTTTGGATGCAATGCCTGTTCCTCGCTTACGGCGCAGAAGGATTCTTGCCACCAATGGAGCTTTTTTTGCCATCATTGTCATTATCTTACTGGTCGTTTGGAATTCGGGACTCCTGTTTATTGAACTTCCACCGCCTAAATCAGAGTGGGCGAAAGAACAATCCCAATTCAATGAATTTTCAGAATTAGGTCTTACGGGTGCCGGAGTCAAGGTGTGTATGGTGGATACTGGACTGGATTTGAGTAATCCGGCCTTTTCGGATGTCAAAGTGACGTTTAAAGATATGATCAGCAACTCAAATTCACCGGTTGATTACGGATTTATTTCTCATGGCACACTGATGACAGGGATTCTCGTTTCTGGCAGCCACCAATTGGGCATTTCTCCAAACATAACCCTCGCAATGGTTGCTGCATTAGGTGCTGATGAGGATAATCTCAACAGTGGTTCAGAACAAACAGTAGCTAACGCCATTGCGTGGTGTCAAGATGAATTCAAAGCAGATATCATTTCACTTTCTCTCGGAGGTGAGCAGAATATCGAAATGAATACAGAAGGGTCAAGTGTTTCTGCAGTTCGACGAGCAGTTGATTCCGGAATCTTTGTTGTCGCTGCTGCAGGCAATGATGGTGGTGGTGCTGACGATGGTCTTGTCTCAGTCCCAGGTAATGTTCCTCGTGTCATTACGGTTGGAGCATCAACCGAAGAACAAACGGTATGGCTCAATTCGTCCGCAGGCTCACAAGTTCTAGCCGATGGATCTCTTCGACAGAACCCACACATGAAGCCCGAAGTAATAGCCCCGGGAAAAAACATCATCAGTACGGGTATTGGTGACCGTTGGTATTCCAGTAGCGGCACCTCTGACTCTACTGTATTTGTCACTGGTGCGTTGTCTTTACTTCTCGAGGCTTTTCCAAAGTACAAACCTACATCTTCTTCGAATGGGGAATGTATTGATCAAGTTAAATTATCATTAATGAATTCCTCTCTAAAATATGATAAGTTGATTCTTCATGATGATTCTTGGGGCTATGGTCAACTCCAAGCCTTCGATTGGTATCAAGACTTGGCGATTCTAAATCCCTCATGTTGAATTTCACACATGCACTCATCGAGAATTGTCTCAATAAACGCATCATTAAGGCTGTCCTGCTCAATCAAAGAGTGATATTATGATGGGCAATTGATATTATTGGCGTCGGATTAATGATATAATTATCCCTTATTGATATTATTAAAATATCAATTGAGGCGCAGTATTATATTCATGGGGGATATGGGTTAAATGAAGAGGTGTCTATTTTGAACAACACAACATCACGTAAAAGCATATCATTGGTCGTACTGCTAATGCTTTCGGTCCTAACTGGATTAGTGACCATACCAACTGCCTCAGCTGTGAACGAAACCAAATCTGGAATTATTTCTGGCACTGAAACTTGGACTGGGACAATGAACCTTAACGGGGACGTTACTGTAGCAGAGGGTGCTAAATTAGTTGTCAATGCAGGAACTACGGTTAATATTCCATACGGCAAATTCATCGATGTAGAAGGTGCAATTTGTATCGGCGACAGCTCATGTGGTGCATCGTCCGGTTCGATGGGTAATGAAGCCCGTTTCGTCTGGTCGACTCCAACAAATTATTCCATTACTGGACGATGTTATTCCAACAACGCGAATAATCCAAACTACAACTCTGATACTTCGTGTGGTTCTGGCATGATTATCCGTTCAACGATTGATCAAGCGATCACCTCCATCAAATATGCTCATTTTGAAAATGCATATGGATTTCCTTTCCAACCCAGCCAAGTCACTGGCTTACAATACGGTGTATTGATCTTTGATGGTTCCACTACCACTGCTGTTGGGCTTTCTTTCCAAGACATCAACACCACGAATGTAGTTGCCCTTGATTTGGCCTCTCCAACTATTTCAGATTCTGAATTTACAGTTGGAATTGATGCTAACGGGTACTCCGGGGCAGCGGTTCGTGCTTATGGAGCAGGTGCTGGAATACTGGGGACAATGAGTATTCGAGATTCTGTTTTCACCGGTGACTCAGAACCTGATTGTTCCAGTGATGATGCTCGAACCATGGTGCACATCGAAAGTTCATATATCGACTTTTCACGCCTTGATATCAAAGAGAATACAGGGGGCGTATTTATGAAACTCAGTTCGGGTTCATTCACCAACTCTTCAATCGCTGTAAAATGTAATGGAATTGACACCAATTCACATAAGGTTACAGGTTCGATCAATCACACTCTCTATCTTAATGATAATACCATTACCACCGAGGAAGGTGCTGCAATCACTGCATACGATGGTGCCATTGTTGTCGCCAATCGTAACATAATTTCCGGAGCCGAAAAAGCTTCTGCATTCGGAATTCGTTCCTCTTTTGTCACTGCAAACGACAATGAAATTGGGCCGGTTGGTTACAATGGTTTTTGGATTTACGGCGACTCCGATGTGAGTGCAGAAGGGAATTTTATTGAAGATACTGGCGCAGAAGCCGTATTGATTGGAGCATACCACTTTGACGATTCGAATTGGAATGTTCCAACTCCAACTGCTGCACGCCTCAATTTGGCTAACAATACAATTACCAACAACAACGGTGATTGTAATTCAGTTCAATATGGTGGAGACTTTGCTTGCCCAGCAATCCACGTTTTCATGTCCTCTGCAACGATTTATAACAATACTGTAACCAACAATGGTGGCGATGGAATGCGAATTAAAGGTGGCATCGTCAATGCACAGGAAAATACCATTGAGGTCACTGGATTTGCGGTTAATATTTCCATGTATGACGACAACGCTGGCAATAAATATGGTTCCATTGGCTACTTCTCGGGAAATACTTATACAAACGCATCTCAAGTTTACAACATTACGGAATCTCGGGTTGTTGTTCAGTCAGAATCTATCCCCGATGCAGGTGGGACTGAATTGTTTCCAGTCCATCTAAGATGGCTCAATTCGGAATGCCCGTATGTACTTGCAGAATGCCTCATGGTTCCACCAACTGCAATTATGCCTCCAGTCGATATGCCAATGGCCCTCGAAATCGTCGAAAACTCGACCGTATTCTCTTATGCTGATCTGCAAAACTTTGATTCATCAAAGATTCACGTCCAAAATCAAAACTCTCCTTGGGGAAGTCAAGTCCGTGAAGGTGAATTGGTACGATACCAAGTTAAAGCTAAGAACAGCAATGTTTTTGATGCAACAGTCGTCATTCGTGACGCTACAGGTCTACCCCTCTACACTCTTAAGACCGATATCTTTGGTTTTACCCCTGAAGTATCCCTTCCCTCTGATTTCTTGCTCGACCGCAATTGGAATCATTTAGTCGGAGAAGGCAATGTCCAAATCCCGGGGGTTGTAGATGAAGACGGTGAGCCAATCTTTGTCGATGAAAACTCGTGTGCTGATGGCTACGATAACGATGGTGATACTCAAGTTGATTCCGATGATGCAGATTGTGCCAACGGTCGAGAATTACCGTTCTACTCTGTCGAAGCTTATATGTTTGGTAAAGGGCAAAAAGAATTCGACTTTGTGCTCAGTGGTCCTATTGATGATGTGATTAATCTTGACAACATTAAACCAAGTATAACCGTCACTCAAAACGACGGATTCTCATTTGCTACTACTGTTACTTTGACGGGTTCTGCATGGGACGGGATATCCGGTCCTTATGCAGTCGATTACGTTGCATATCAAAGTCAATTTGGACTTATCAAACGTGTTGAAGTTCAGCCACCTGGTTCAGAGGATTGGTATAACGCAATTGATGTATCGAATTCTCAAGGTATGATTACCAAATCGAATCACCCCTTCAAAACATGGAGTTTTGATTGGGAAATGTCCGGTCATCCACAGGGTGAAGGAGATGTGACATTCCGTGTCCGTTCTTATGATGGATTGGAGTACTCTCCAGTGGAAGTTCGAAAATACAAACTCAATCTTGTACCACCAAGTATTTTGGTGAATAGTCCAAATGATGGTTCTTATCATGAGAATGGAAAAGTTACGTTTACCGGTACTGCGAGTGACCCCTATTCGGGAACTTGGGGTAATGATATCAATTCAATTTGGTTTGAAATTAATGGACCGAATAACTACACTGCAACTTTTGATATCCCCGGCTCAGTTGCTTGGGCTTACGAATGGTTATTCCAAGATTTAGAAACTGGAGACTATGATTTCCGAATTTGGGCTTCTGACAGTGATTTTTGTATGACGAAGACCGGTTGGTTGGACTGCAATTATGAATCCCGCTCCATCAGTGTGAATACGGACAATGCAATTCCCTATGTGCAAGTACTTCAACCAACAGAAGGCGAAATAATTCGTGCGAGTCAGGAACAAGTGATCCGTGGAGTCGCATTGGATAACGATGGTTTGGTGACTCGTGTTGAAATTTCTATCTTAGATTTCGCTAGTGGTTTGGAAGTCAATAATGGCCCGAACCCAGTTACTGAGTTCGGTCAAGGCGGTGCCTGGTCGACTACTTGGGACACTTCCAACCTGATCCATGATCAACAATATGAATTAATCATTAATTCCTGGGACGGGAATAACTACTCGAATACAATCACTCGGCGTATCCAAATTGATAATCCGACTGATGCAGATAACATCATTCCAGAGTTCAACTCGTCTGGCAAAGGAGTAAAATGGGTGAGTGAAATGGTTCTGTTCTGTGATTCAAACCCTACAAAGCAAGACCGTTGTAATGGTGGAATATCGATTGACTTGACTGACTACTTTTCCGACCTAGATGGTCTTGCTAACAGCAAGACTGATGGGCTCGTATTCGATGTCTTTGACGATAAAACGAATCCTGATGATGATAATTATGGATATTATCTTACATTTAGCGCGGATGGAGTGGTGAAATATGACCCTGCATATGTCACTGGTCTTCCGGATGATATTTCAGAATGGTCGCTTGTCGGCTTGATGTTTGAAGCAAGAGATTCCTATGGCTCAGTTGCGTTTTCTTACAAAGTCAACATTCTTGTTGATGAAGTTTCTTTCAATGTAATTCGAGAGGATACCCCGCAAATGAGTATTGACCAATCTGCAACTTTCTGCGGTCAAGGATTACCAAATAGTAAGGTTGAAGCACGATACGATAGTTTGTCCGGGCTCTTAATCAACTCGACACGTGTTAATGCCGATTCGTCTTGGTGCATGGATATTTCAAGCAGTCAACTCTCTGGGAGTGATGGGCTCCGTAACATTATTTTTGAAATGGATGACCAAGTATTTTCTCAACCTGGTGAAAATTCAGATGCTTTATTCCAACTCGGCGTTGTAGCAGAAGAAAGTTCGAGTTATTTTGGATTGATTTTGGTCATCATCATTGGAGTTATCGTACTTTTAGGAGCTGGTATGTTCTTCTTGCAAGTCGAATACGATGATTTAGATGAAGAGGCTGAGTTGCTGGCTGCGCAAGAACAAGTTGCTGAGGACCCTTATGCTTGGGCTAAGGCTCGAAAAGAGATAGTCCCTATTCCATCGGAACCGATTTCAATGACTCCCGTAGTTGTTGAACAGGCCGTTGCTGCTGCACCTCAAGCAGATCAACACCCCGGTTGGCTTTGGGACGCTGAATCGAATAATTGGGTCCCAGACCCAGATTATACACCGGGACAGTGAATCATCTTCGGCTCACTCAAGCGGAAGTATTGAAGGGGAGATAAGAGGGAGATAAGAATATGGCTCTTCAACCGAAACCAGGTGTCCAAGAGAGAATACTCTTGCACTTGCTCGATTATTCGGATTTTAAGAGCAGTGTTGAAGTTCCATTTGCCCTTTCGCAGATGGGGATTGCGAATGCTGTCGCAATCGCTCGGTCGAATGTCCCTCGTGCTATTGCTGGATTGAAAGATCAAGGTCTCTTAATCGAGCGTCAAGCACATGTGTCAGGCGTTTCACGAAAACGCAAAGCGTATTTTTTGACCGACCCTGGGATTAATGTTTCAGAGGAAACTTGGACCCGTTTACGGGATTTTCCATTACGAAGTGTCATGGACGATGGGGGAATCATAAATTCGACTCTTGGTGAAATCAATGACCATCTTGATTTCTCGATGCGGCCAGTCGATATCATACGATACATGGATGATAATTGTGTTTTAGATACCCGAACTTTATCTGCGGATTTGGTCGAGAGAGACCTTTCAAAGCATGTTGAAAAACAACTTGTTACATCTCTTGGAGATCTACCACGGCTACGACATTTCTATGGTCGAGAAAAGGAAATGGACAATATGGTGAGTCTTATTGATGCCCGTGCTACCACTTTGTTAGTCCCAGGTATTGCAGGAATTGGTAAAACAACTATCGCCTCAAAACTCATTGAACGGTTTATGCATCGACGAAACCTTTTGTATCATCGTTGTCAAGATTGGGAGGGTTCACGGTCCTTTTTCGAAGCCGTTGCTGATTGGTTAGCGAACATTGGCGACTCAACATTTGCTGATTATTTGGCTGCAACCCCGGTCCCTCAACCAGCTGATGCAGCACGTTTACTGGTTGACTCCTTGGAGGGCACACCCGCCTTGATTGTCATTGATGATTTTCATAAAGTTGCTGATACAACCCTCCACCAGACATTTCAAGCGATGTCTTTGGCTTTGCTTGGAAGTGAAGAAGAAATTGGGCTCGTCATCTTTTCACGTTCCTTCAAACCTGTTGTTGCTGCGAAAGATGCGGAAGGTCGTATTGCAAGTTTAGTTCTTCCACTCGATGGTCTTGATTATGATGCTGGACGTCAACTTTTGAGCAGCTTTGAAGATCTCGGTGATGAACAATGGTTGCATATTCACGGCCTGTCACGGGGACACCCTTTGGTCTTGGAACTTATCAACCGTGGTGCTTCTGCGGGAGCATTCCATGAGACCCTGGAGAATTATGTTACTGTTGAAATCTTTTCTAAGTTGAGTGCTGAACAAAAGCGTGTACTTTCTGCACTTTCCATTTATCGCGAACCTGTGATTTTGAGTGCTCTTGCCGAGCAGGGTTTGGATACCGATGAACTCGATGCATTAGTAGAACAGGGACTTGCCCGGCAAGGGGATATTGGCTCTTACGATGTTCACGATTTAATTCGAGAATTTCTTTTGCGCAGCCTTGATGAAAACACAAAGAAGGGATTCCACGCTAAATGTTTCACTTGGTACGTAAAGCAGAGTAACACACCAGGTATTGTAATTGAGCGAATATTCCATCTGATTCGTTCCGGAAAAGGTGGTGAGGCTGCATTACTCATTGCCGATGAAGGTAGATCCCTCATAGCGCAAGGGCATATGGAATTGCTTGGCTTAATGGAAAGTCTTTCTCTTGATTCACTCGACCCCCTGGTCCAAATGCGAGTATTACAACTCCGTGGTGAAGTACTTGTCCTCCTTGGCCGATTTTTGGAGGCAGAATCAATATTCCTTTCTACTCAATCACTGAGTTCTTCTTCTAAGGTGACGCGACTTGATGCTGAAGTTCTCTCGGCTTTAGCAGATATTGCACTCAAGCAAGGTGATACAGAAAAAGCACTCGCCATGCATCATGATGCACTTGAGAAGTTTATTGAATTTGGAGATGCGAAAGGGGCTGCACGTTCATACAATAATATGGGCTATCTCCTTCGTCGAAAAAATGACCTTTCCAAAGCATTGGAGGCTTACGGTGAAGTGGAGGCGATTTTGAAGGATTCAAATGACGTTGAACTCATTGCTACTCAACTTACACTTGCTCGAGCATTCATTGAACTTGGAGAAATTGATCGAGCACGAAATCATGCCCTCCAAGCCTTTGAAAGTACAGATGGCGGTGAAGATATTCTGTTGCATGCACGTGCTCAAGCCGTATTGGGTCGGTATTATGCCAAAATTGGGAACGCTGATGTAGCCTCACATCATTACTCTACAGCTCTCGAAACGATGAGTGAGGCGGGTGACTTATTGTCCTTGGTGGAGATTACTATACTGCTTGGTGAAGTCTTACAGGATTCTGGTAGGGCTGAAGATGCAATGGAACATTATAGAGAAGCATTAGTTATTGCAGAAGCGAATGATTTGCGTATGCAAATTGGAGAACTTCTCTCACGCCTTGGTGGTGTGGCACCCGACAAACCACGTCGTATGGAATACTTGCAGAGAGCCTTGGCCGTGTTTAGAGAACTCGGTGCAAAATCGAGAATGAGAGAAGTACAAGCACAAGTCCATGCTGCTGTAATGGGTCGATGAACTATTCATTGGATTGTGGCCTGTCGAATTCCAGTGAGGTAATTCCATCAGAGTGAACAATCCATACGGATGTGACGCCTGCAAGAACAATTGTACCTTGGTGGCTTCCAGCACCCGTGCCTGAAATTGAAACATTCGTATCCAAAGTCCCTCCTTCATCAATCAACTCAATTGTTGTGTCAGTCAGGACAAGAGTCATTTGAGATTCATCGGCCTCTGTTAACCTCCAAGTTACTTTTTCTGCGTAGTCTACATCACCCATTCGACTCGCTTCATCTGCTCTTTCAACTGCAGCAGCAAGATCATCTAAATTCGAACGTATAGCGTTTTCATTCCAGCGTTCACGTGTGGCCGTTTCAATTTCATAAGCCCACAAACTAAACATGGTGAGGAGTAACACTCCAAGAAGGAAGGTGAAAATATATCCTAATTCTGTAGCTGCAGCACGTACATCTTGCTTCAACTGAATTCTATTCATGAAATCACCTCTGTCATATGCGCATTTAATGCCGCCATTTGGAGAGTAAATTGAATGGGTTGACCATTCGTGTGCCATACTGCTTCAGAAGTAGCATAAGAAGGGTCAGGGACCCATCCGACATAGTCAGTGAGCAAATCGATACGTCCAGGATAAATAGTCCAGTCCTCGCTTGATTCAAGTCCGTCAGCAGAAGCATCAGCAATCGCTACACCATACGGATTTGACCATCCACGTCGAACTTCAAATGCTGTTGCTGATGCGAGAGAAGAACGGTCGACCAGTTCGATATCCAAATTCATAGTTCCTGCACCACTCACACTGTATTGTGTTGGGTGTAAAGAAGGGATCGTGGCCGCAAACCTTGGGCCAGGTCCTCCACGGTCAGAAGGGGGGACAACAATGTATGATTCAAACTCAGGGTGGTTCGTAACTACCGCTCCTCCAACATAGGCCACTTCCATCCCCATTATAGAAGATGAAAATTGGTAACTTAGCCTGGAAAGATGGAATCCCCAAACAGTTCCCAAGTTTGCATGTGTTGAGGCACCATCAACACCAATCAATGTAATTTGCATGCTTGCAGGATGAGTTCCTGCACTCCATGCCCTTTTCAGATCAACTTGGCTTCTTCCACTCATCGATTCCCACGGGAGCTGAGAGGTAATCCACCCACTTGCTTGAACATTGACGGCTAAGCATCGTTGTGCGCCATCATGATGAGTTTGTACGAGTCCGTTTTCCCCTCTCAACTGATACAATCGTAGTGCATGACCACTCTCGATTTCCATTTTACTGATTCCTTGGTTGAGGTTCAAAGTCGCTTGAGTTTCCTTTTCTAAAAGAGAACCATTTGCGACAGTGCTTCCAGACATATTCCACTCAACAGTAGTACCTGCTCGAGCCAAATGAACTTGATTCACATTTGTTCCATCAACATGGAGTGTATGTGATTGTCCAGACAATGCACCTGTGTCATCAGCCGGGATGAGTTGTACTCCTGAACCATTGCCATCTTTCCTCCATGACACAAAGACATCACCATTTGCATCAAGCATTGGTGCACCCTCTATGTCTGCTGGTGGCCAGTCCACCGAGATACTCTGGTTTGAGTCGATAGAAATCCCCCCACCTCTCCAAGTAACTGTAATGCTGTTTAAACCAGGATTGGTGAAGACAACTTCCCCTTCAAGTGAAGGAGTGACAAAGGAATGGCCGAGGTATTGACCATCGATACTTGGCCAAGCGATTTGCCCGATATCTTCCTCAAGACTTGTTTGCAGAACCAATCGAGAAGGTGCGCTTGTCGTGATGTGTACAACTTCCTCGGAATCGAGAGTAAATTGATGACTAAACGAAACCCCTACCCGATTTTGATTTGATGGCAATGCGTAATGTGCGGTTGAAGTTTGGTTTGTTACGATGATTTGATTGGCCACTTCACTCACGACATGAATTTGACTCTTACCACTCGGCAAAGGAAGAGACCATGATGTACCAGTTGAATCAACAGGACTGGGGTCATTCGCTTGCATGAGAGTAGATCCACCATCTCCTTTAGAGATCAGCAGATGAAGTTGGTGTGATGAATGGATGATGACTTCACCAAATGAACTGGTATCAATCGTGTACATTCCATCAACCATGAGGTCGCGTTCCAATTCTTTGACAGACTGATTCCAAATTTCAATTTCAATTGGCCCGAGAGGGAGTGCAAGTCCTGGTGATGCAGTAAGTGAAACACTTTCAGCCCATTCAGGTATTGTAAACATATACGGGTTCGCAGGTCCAAGTCGTAGGTCATCAATACAAACAGCCGTGTTCAGTGATTCAGGATGGCGGATACTGAACACATCATTGTAATCGAGTGCACCTTGGACACGGAAACTCGTATCATCGGCCCATGTAGCAGAGTACCACATACTGCTCTGCATCATGTCCCAATTGAGACTCCCATCGACTGGAATCAATTCAATTTCAGTTGAGTCACCTGGCATCCCTGATTCACTCAGTGCTGCAGTCTTATGTGCTAAGAGAGTCATTTGAGACGACATATCATGCCGTTCGATGGATCCTTCAAGTTCTTCGATAACTGGAATCATTGAGACCATCATCATTGCAATAATTGACACGACTCCACCGAACAACAGTACGGTGGCCACCGCCGCTGAAACCGCTTCTTCATCTCGTAGCATAGCAGACTTCATCATGACACCTCCACGCGTTTGACATCAACTTCCAAGAATAACTGTGCACCTTGTGTTTCAACAGTGAACCCGTCAGCACCGCTTGCCCGTAAGTAGGGAGAGTATCCAACATAGGTGTCCAATGTTCCTGATGCTCTGTTCAATGTGTATTCTTCCAGCATACGGTCGTGATATTGGGGGGTAATCACATCATTGAGTGCGTTGTTCACTTCAAATTTGACATTGTACGCTTGTCCCGTGAACAGTGTCATCGGCCCAAGTGAAATCATATCCATGCCAACTCTGTTTCCCGACCCGAGTGTTCCATTGATGGTAACATCATTGAGCACCAATGAAAGTCGGAACTCACCATTGACTAATGTATCGATTTCGAGATTAGGATATTGTGTGACGCGCCATGGTTCATTTGGGAATCGCTCAACACGAGCATCATTCATCAAAGCGATCTGATGTTCCCCGGGTCCCAATGAAGTTGAGATTTTAATTCCTGATACGATGTAGGAAACACTTCGGTGGATTGCAACACCATCTGCACCAAAGACCGTTACTAATCTCCAATGTTCTTGATTTGAGGTGTGATTTACCAAGACCTCTTCGTGGGAGGAGTTGAACACATAATTTTCAATTCTCTCTTTCGTCTCAATTGTGATGCTACGAGCAGTTTCATTCATTGCCAAAACGCCAAGAGTTGAAAAATCCACATTACGGATGGTTACAGTATCCGAGGGGGATAAATCAGCAGCAATCGTCCAAGTCTCGACCTTTTCAATTGCCTGAATCGTCGTTGATTGCAATGCAAGCGTATGGCGAATACCAGTTCCTTCCGGAGCACTTCCAGCGACGTCAATACGATCTTGGAAACGTTCAGCAATGCCATTGGCACTGTTCCAATTTGTATTGTCATCGAAGTCACTGATGTATGGGTTCAAAAAAACCCAAACTCCACCCATGATAGTAACAACCATGGCGAGCATCATTACAACACCAAGCACTTCGCTTACAGCACGTTGGTCCCGGCGAAGGGATGGACGCAAAACCGTGTATGACTGTGCGTTCACAGACAGTACACCCTTT
>Ga0115000_10003864_pt1 | contig 12416 bp, 6 predicted proteins | sample ArcticOcean_MG_C_6_FD_89690 | JGI IMG/M metagenome (GOLD analysis project Ga0115000, IMG submission 89690) | Marine microbial communities from western Arctic Ocean - ArcticOcean_MG_CB8_128 | ecosystem: Environmental > Aquatic > Marine > Oceanic | place: Arctic Ocean: Canada Basin | collected... | reverse complement strand
CCTGAAAATCGACCTATCATAACTTCTGCATAAGCATCATTACCAGAAATAAAGCCATATGAAGGATCAGATGCACTTCCATTAATTGAAGGAGATGTAATTTGAGCATAATCTCCAACTAATAATACAAATGCTAAATCATGAGTAGCATAATAGTCTTCTATATAAGATGCAATTTGAGATGAACTAGAGCCAATCTCTGTACTTGAAATAATTTCGGTCCTTATTCCTTTTTTATTCTTCCAATCTACTAAGGGTTGCATAGTTTCCATAAATGCACTATTTGAAATAATTAACATATCACCTTGGTCTATTAAATATGAAAAACGTTGATCATTATTATAATTAATAAAGTGACTAGCATATATTTCATTATATTCTGAAGGTAAACTTATATTCATACTATTTCTATTTATTATATTTTTATCAGACAAACCATTTGGAATAAGTTCAATTAAAATTTCACTATATACCCTTAAAACTTTAGTTATAGGGTTATATTGAAAGGGATTAAATGATATAGCCTGCCCCCTTAGGTCTCTTAGTATATATGGATTCTCATCGAAAGTTGAAATTTGTGAAGGATAAAACTCATCTTTGCTATATGTGTCTGAATATGTAAATGGAACGTCATTAGGGTTAATCTCTCTAGATAAATTACCCTTAGAAGGACTAATATTAATATTTTTATAATCTATATGTTTAGAAGATAAGACATTAATTTTCATTTTAGAACGATCGGGTATGACAACTGAAGCAGAAATTTTATGTAAATCTGGATTACCTTCATTTAACATAGAAGCTCCATTTTCCGTTCTTGCAATATAACTATTTTCAAAGTTTTCAATTAGATGAAAACCATCCATTTCAAATCTAATAATTGTATTATCTATATCTGAACTTACTAAATCTATATTAATAGGTTTAGGAACAGTTGAATTGATTGAATTCCATGTATTACTTGGTAGTAAGATTGAAGCACATAAAAATAAAAATAAGTTTCTCATAGGAGTATCCTTTTAACTATAAATTAATATTATCTGTTATACTGTATTGAATGTAAAAAATATTTTAATAAAAAAAACTAGTATTTACATTATGTTACATTGCTAAAATAATTGTAATATAGTTCACATTTTATTATAATAAATATGTATTATACTATAATTAAATATAATATGAAATTATGGAATTAAATAAACCAAGAAAAAAAATATATAAACTATTAGATTCAGCCTCTCATATGAAAAGCATATTAAATGCGGTAAATGAAGGTGTTATTACATTTAATTCAAAATTAAAAATTATGATGGTAAATAGATTCGCTTTAAACCTATGGAGCTATAGCAGGGATGAACTCTTAGGAGAAAACTTATCTATATTAATTGCTAAACCTTATTCTGAACGATTAATTAATTATACGAAAAAAGGTGTACTCAGTGATAAAATTAATGCTCTAAATGAAGATATCAAAATAAAAGGAATAAAAAAAAATAAAACTATTTTTCCTGTTAGTCTAAATTTCGTTGAAAATAAAATTGACGAGGAAATGTTCTATACTGTAGCTGTTACAGATTTAACAGATTTTTTTAAAAATAAAGAAATCCAAAATTGTATTTTAAAAATATCAAATTCTGTAAGGATATCTACAAATATTAAACAATTATATAGAGAAATCTATAAAAATTTAACCTCTGTAATTGCCACAAAAGATTTCACTGTCTCACTAATTATAGATAAAAAAAATGTTAAAGAATATAACTATAGTGATACTAAAAAATCCTTTGAAGAGATAAACTCTACTATTGGAAATATAATTGAACCTATCCTAAAAAATAAAGAACCACTAATATACTGTCAAGAACAAATTGAGTATTTAAAGGAGAAAAAAGAAATTATAAGTAGCAATGAAAGTCCTAATTCTTATATAGGTTCTCCTCTTATAATAGATAAAGAGATTATTGGGGTTATTTCTATAAAAAGTTTTGATGAAACTATTATTTATAATGATGAAGATTTAAATATATTAAATTTTATTTCAGATCAAATAGCCATGGCAATTGATAAGGTTAAGTCAGTAGAAGAAATGCATTATTTAGCATACTATGATAAAATGACAAAATTACCTAATAGAACACTTTTTAATGATAGAGCAAAATTTGCATTTAAAACTGCACCAAGAAACAATGAAAAATATACTGTTCTTTTTTTAGATTTAGATGAATTCAAATTAATTAATGATACAATGGGCCATAATGCAGGTGATAAATTATTAAAAAATATAGCTAGAACTTTGATTGATTGTGTAAGACAAGGAGATACTATAAGCCATTGGGGAGGTGATGAATTTACTATATTATCAAAAATAAAAGATAATAATGATAATGAGAAATTATGTGAAAGAATTCTAAAAAATATTAAAAAACTAGATAGAATAAATAATAAAAAAATAGATTGTACAGTTAGTATTGGAGCAGCGATTTATCCTGATCATGGCGATAATATAGATGATTTAATTCAAAAAGCTGATATGGCAATGTATGTTTCCAAAACAAAAGGAAAAGATAATTTTACAATCTATAATAATGAGATAAATAACAAAATGCTAGAGAAACTTAATCTTGAAGTTGAAATAAGGAAAAAATTTCACCAAATTGATAAAAAGTGATTTAAATCATATAAAAGATAGTTTTTTTTTTATAGATTTACAAGTCTAATTAAGATACATTTTTTTAAAATAAAAAAGGAGATAACATGAACAATAAAAAAATATTAGTATTAACTATAATTTTTGCGATGTTTATAACTACTATGTTTGCGGGTACATCAAAAGCAGCAACTGCCCCAAGTGCTAAAAGCTTATCTAAAGCTGATATACAATTAATTGATAAAGCAACTAAAGGTAACTTTAAAGGCTTAACTTCTACTGAAGTTAAACAACTTAAACAGTTTTTAAGTGCCTATAAAGAATCATCAATTAGTACTAAGGCCCAAAAAGGTGCTAAATCAACTAAATCAGCTCCTACAAGACCAGGTAAGATGAAAAGTAAGAGACCTTACCTTATTAAGTAATTGATTAGTTCAAATAAATTGCTAATGTAATTAAAAGCCTCTTAAATTAAGAGGCTTTTTTTATTTACATACATTAATTAAAAATAGAGGGAAACATGTATCAATATATCATATGTATTTTACTTTTTAGTATAACATTTTCAAATCAAAAAAATGATTTTGAATGTAGCACCCTTAAATTAGGTAACATATCTTCTAATAGAGCACTTACGACCTTAACTGCACTAGGTTACTATGTGATTGAACATGAAAATATCTATATTGAAGGAATGCCGACAAATAAGCTTATGCCCTCTGAATTTGATCTTGAAGAAGTAAATGGAATATATATTATTGATATACCTGATTCTCAAAACCAAAGTTTAAATACTGAATATGAATCTCTCGGCGATGAGTTTAGTAAATATTTATCTGGGACATCTATGTATCAAACTACACAAAGTGATCCTATTGAAAGAATTATGGTTTGTTATGATAAAAATAGAATAGAACTTTATAGTGATTTTTTAGATATACTGTATAATCAATTAGATCTGCCGGCAAAACAAATTTTAATTGAAGCACTGGTAGTAGAAATAAATAGTGACGATATTAAAGATACTGGTCTATCTTTTGATTATTTAAATCAAGAAGAAGGTTTGAATATTACAAGTCCAAAAAAAGAAAATGAAACTGCTTTATCAATGTTTTATTCAGAAAGCGATTTTACAGAGCTTTTATTCGATATAGAAACAGGTGAATTAATAACAAATTCTCTTGAAGATGTTTTTAAAATAAAGCTTAATGCTTTGATAAATAATAAATCAGCAGAAATTCTTTCAAGACCTTCAGTGCTGGTACTTGATGGGAGGCAAGCAAGAATACAGATTGGACAACAAATACCAATAACAAAATTACCAATATCAACTTATAGTGGAGATGAAATATTAATTCCAGATATCGAATATTTACCAGTTGGAATTGTACTTAATTTAAAACCAAGAATTAGCAATGACCTTAAAAGTGTAACTATGCAGGTTGAAACCATAATAACTGAAACAGAAGAATTATCAACAGGAGTACTTGAAGCTCCAATTATAAATAATAGAAAAGTGGAATCACAAGTTAAAGTTTTAGATAATACACCATTTATAATTGGAGGACTAATAAGTAATAAAAAATCCTACGAAGAGGGAAGAATACCAATTATAAGTAAAATACCAATTTTAGGGAAATTATTTACATGGAAAACAAAGCAATCAATTAAAAAGGAAGTTATTGTAGTCATAACACCACATATAGTTGATAATAATGAAGATAATTTTAGCAGAGTAATCCCTCAAGATGAAACGATATTTGACTCTTTCGATAATATATTGTTTCCGAATAGTTACAGATTAAAAGAATCAGATATTTATGATCTTAATTTCATTACTGATAGTAAATTTCTAAGCTCTATTAGAGATAGAGTTAATAAAAATACTAAACAATATAATGAACTAGACAAAAATAAAACCATTAATAGAATTAAAGCTGGAAATATCCCAGGTGAAGAAATCATTTCTAGAAGAATGATATATGATATTATTGAAAAACAAAAGTACTACAAATCAATTAATTCAAAAAATATTATTTTTTTTAATAAAGATAAAAATTATCATGTTGATCATCTAAAAAATTATTTTTCAATAATTAATGATTCTAAAAAAGCTGTATTGATCCTAATAAATAAAGAAGAAAAAAGTGAATCAACTTTTTTTAGACCAGGTGTCAAGATAAAGGAAGTTGAGTTAAATGAAAATTATAACTATAAAAAAATCTTAAAAGAACAACGCAAACTTAATCCAAATTATTTTACCATACTTATTTCAAATCAAAAGGATTTAAAAAGATTATATGAAGTACTTATTATGAAAGAAGTTTTAAAATTAAATACTTCTCTTGACCTCAGTATTAAAAACTTTAAAAGAGGTTTAGAAGTTCAATTTCCAGCTAAAGATTTAATAAATAATAATAGTTACGTAATAGATGAAAAAATTGCAAAATATTTTTTTGATGTAAATTTCTATTATGAAAGTTTTGAAGAAGAATTTAGAAGTAAAACAGATTTTTTATATGATTAATCTAAAATAGAATCAAATAATTTATTTGTGATACTACTTTCTATTTTGATGCTTAAATACAGAACATGAATATTATATTTGTCTAAAAATAATTTAGGTAGTTTTATTTTATCTTTTTCTGTAGTAATAATATTACGAACTCCGGATTCTTTAATCTTATATAATAAAAATTTTTGATCTTTCTTACTATAGCTAGCATGATCTTTCAAAAAAAAACTATCCTTTATTTTAATATCCATTTGATTAAGATTATTAATAAATGAATATGGATCAGCTAAACCACAAAAAGCAAAAAATAAACTCTCTTTATCCTTAAAATTAATATCAATTTTAAAAGATTGTTTAATTTGGATTGGATTCTTAATAAAGGATCTAATTTTTTTAGGTACTGTTTTAAAATTTCCTTTACTAATCATTACATGACTTGCTCTTTTAATTCCAAAGGGGAGCTCTCTTAACATTCCTAAAGGTAGCATGTGATATATGCTTTTATTTACACTAGCATTTATTAAAATTATATCTATATCTCTATGCAAATATCGATGTTGAAAACCATCATCCAAAATTATTAAATCTACATTAAAATCATCAATTAATTTTTTTGCCCCATTAATTCTGTTTGAATCTACAATTATAGGTATGTTTTTTAATTTTATAGCCATTAAAAATGGCTCATCACCTGAATTATTAACATTCATTAATAATTTATTTCCATTATGGACAACTTGGAGACCAGAAGTTTTTCTTCCATATCCTCTACTGACAATTCCTGGATTTAAGCCTCTTTTTTTTGCTTCTTCAGCAAAAAAAATTGTTAACGGAGTCTTTCCTGTCCCACCACTGGTTATATTTCCTATTGAAATAACAGGTTTAGAAAGTTTAGTATTCTTAATTATTTTTAAATCAAATATAATATTTCTAATAAATATAATAAAACCATAGAATATTGCAGTTGGTAATAATAACCATTTTAACATTATCTATTTATTTTTATTAAGAAGTTCATTTGCTTTACGTAGTCTAGCTGAAAGCATAGATAAAATTCCTTTGATAATTTTATCATTTGAATATAAAATCTTTTTAAAATTACTTGCATCTAATTTTAATAAAATTGTGTCAGCTATTGCCATTGCATCAGCTGATCGAGATTCCCCATCTAAAAGAGCCATTTCTCCAAAATAATCAGCTTTTTTTAATGTAACAAGTTTAGTGCCCCCTTTTGAAATTTGCACCTCACCATTGAAGATGAAATACATAGAATCTCCTATATCACCATCCTTAAAAATAGAAGAACCTTTTGATAAATTTATTTCCACTAATGATTGCGCTACATATATTAGTTCATTTGCGGGAACATCTGTAAAAATACTTGAATCTTTTAAATATAGTGTTTTTTCTAATATTGTTATCATTATGTCTAAAATTACTTTAATATTTTGTTTTTTAAAGAAATTATCTTCATTTAAATCTAAATGATTAAAAACTAATTTAAAATAAATATTATTTTGTAAACTATTATATAAAAGTAATGAAATATCAGTTCTTATTAGGTCGGGTAATATTATGAAATCATACCATTCATCATTTCCTGTCATATTGTGACTAAGTAAATATTTAATATTTATATCTTTAAACAGTTTATAATGTTTTAGAACTTGATTATTCTTTTCTTTTAATGTCAAATCATCTAAAATTGGTATAATTTTTGTTTTTTGTGCATCCGTTATAAATTCTTCATATATCTCAATAATTTTATTTAGATAAACTTTACTTTCTAATAATGAAAACTGAAATTTATTTTTAAATAGATTATCATTACTATAATATATAGTTTTAAATATTAATTTTTTTTCACTTATTATACGTTGAGAAAAGTACTCAGATTGCAACCTTTTATTCTTAATATTTTCATTAATCAAAAAGGATATTCTAATACTAAAAGATAATGAATCAGTTATTTTTTTTATTAGATTCTGGATAATAGTATTTTCTATTTGATAATCATTATCTTTTCTTTTTATATCAATTAGACTACTAATTATTTTATTATAATAATAAACATCAAATTGCTTTTGTAAAAATAACTTTTCATATAATTTAATAGTTCTTGATATATCAAGAGAAATTATAACTTCATTAATAAATATTTTTTTGTCTACTAAATAGTTTAAATCTAATATTTTATCTTCAAAGTAATTAAACAATGTATTTATATCAATTTTTTTGAATAAAGTTATTAATCTATCATCTACAAAATTATTTATAAATAACTTATCAATGATTACGTTAATTACATTATTATTTATATTGTTTGAATCAATAAATTTTAGAGCATCTAAAAAGATATTCATGTCTAACAAAGGAAAAGTTTCAATAATTTTTTCAGAAGTGAATTTTGTGTATTTTGGATTCAAATGTGCAATTATATATTTATAATCTATATTGTTAGAAATATTTTTGTTAATCGTCATCAACAATAAACTCTTGTTACTATAATTGTAGTAAATACAATTATTAATAGCAGAATACTTTAAATCCATATTTTTAGATTTTGTTAATTCTGTATTAAAATTAATTATAGTTTCACTTTCTCTTTTTACTAATATAGAAAGACAAATTACAGATATTGCATTACATTCATTTATTTGCTTTATTAAAAAATAGGAATCAATAAAACTATCATCATCTTTAAAGTGTTCTAAAAGCAATTTTTGTGTCTTTAAATCACTATCATGAAATATGTTTTGCAGAATTTTTTTAGACTTTTTAATGATTTCTATATCCAAGAGATTAAGGATAAAATATCTATTTTTCTTTTCCAATTCTAATTTTTTACTAATAATTTTTAAAAATTCTGCATCACCATTTAAATTAATGGAATCTTCATCATTTAATGAAAGACTTCTATCATCAATTGCCCTTATTAATTCATTTATATAATATCCTCTAGTCTTACTTAGCAAATAAATAAGTGTGATGAGCAAAATTGCAATTAATGGCAGATAATAAGTAAAATCCATTCTTAAATAGACTGATATTATTAGTAGAAGCGCTGATACAGAACTAAAAATATTTTTTAAAACAATATTAACTAAAGGTTTAACAATAATTTTCTTATAACTCGGAATTGGCATCCATAAAATTTGCATTGAAGTATCATGTAATGTAGGTTTAAAAATTTGTTCTTGACCTTTTAATAGCGATATAATTACAAATGGAATTAAGTAGTATCCAAAAGGAAGAATAAATAATAGCATTGCAGGTAATATAATTAATGAATATTTAATCCCATATTTATTAATTATATGTCCGGATAATAATATTTGTATTAAAAATGAAATGAATGAAGCTATAGAATAAAATTTAGTAAAGTAAGTAACTAAATCATCAGAATTATTTGAAAATTTATTATATGAAATTAATTTGAAGTTGTAATCAATAAAAATAGAAATAATAGTAAATAAAAAAGTAATGAATATAATATTTAAAATATATTTATTGTTTATTAGATAGTTCCATGTTTTTGGAGAACTTTTTAATTTCTCAACATTCGTAATCTGAAAAGATTTTTTTTCTAATTGATAAACTATAATTGGACAAAATAAAATTAATAGATTAAATAATAATAAAAATTCTTTTTGTGAAAAATATAAAGTTATATAAGATAAACTACTTCCTAATATTAAAGCTGATAAAAATCCTCCAGAAGTAATTATTCCAAATAGCCTTTTGGCTTGTCTATTTGTAAAACAACCACTCAAAACCTGCCAGAATAATAAAGCAATAATTGCTACTTGAAAATCAACAAAAATATAGTAAGCAAATACTAAAGAATCATTAAGATTTAATAATAAAAATAATGAAACGATTAATGTGAAAATATGTATTACTACAGATTTAAATAATAAGCTTCTATTTTTTAAAAAAAATATAAATATCCAAACAAAGAAACCAGTAATAATAGGATTTATTAAATAAATAAAAGATAGTTCTTCCTTACCAAAAGTATTTAAAAATAAAGCATCTCTAAATGATTTTGATAAAATAAAAAAAGAAACAATTAAGAATGAATATATAAAACTAAAAATAACTGATACATATTCATTCTTTCTAATATTTAAATATCGCATATATAAAAATTTACATAATTTTTAATTCATTACGTGCTATAGATTATATAAATTTTATAGTTTTATTATACTAATTGAAGAAAAATAGTATTAATTAGAGGTTTTTTAATAAAAAAAGCGAAATACTGATCAGTATTTCGCTTTTGTGGGCAATGAGAGACTCGAACTCCCGACTTCCTCCTTGTAAGGGAGGCACTCTGAACCAACTGAGTTAATCGCCCTAATTTATATCTAAATTTAAGCTTAATTTTATGGCTTCGTCAACTACTTTTACAAATGTAATTTTTAATTCAGCCCTAACTTTAGCAGGTATCTCCTCTAAATCTTTTTTATTTTCGTATGGTGCAATAATATGATTTAAACCCGCTCTATGAGCTGCAGTTGCTTTTTCTCTTAATCCCCCAATAGGAAGAACATTTCCTCTTAAAGAGGTCTCGCCTGTCATTCCTAACCTTGATTTAACAGGGATATTTGTTAATAATGAAATAATAGCTATTGTCATTGCAACACCTGCAGAAGGACCATCTTTAGATATAGCTCCTGCTGGAACATGTACATGTATATCATATTTTTTATAAAAATTCTCATCAATGTTATATTTTGGTGCATTAGATCTTACAAATGACATAGCAGCTTGTACAGATTCTTTCATAACATCACCTAATTTACCAGTTAATTTTAAATTTCCTTTTCCTAGCATTTTTGTTGCTTCAATAAATAATATATCGCCGCCAAAAGCAGTCCAAGCTAAACCTACAACTATACCTGGCATATTATTTCTTTCTGCTAATTCAGGGAGAAATATTTTTGGTCCAATAAAATCAGCAACATTTTTTGAAGTTATTGATGTTTTCTTAAGATCTCCAGAAGCTATCTTTTTTGCAACTTTTCTACAGACATTAGCTATTTTACGTTCCAAATTTCTTACACCAGCCTCTCTAGTATAAGATTCAACAAGCATCTGTATCCCTGATTTTAAAAATTTTATTTCACTATTTTTAAGGGCATGCTCTTCTATTTGTTTAGGAATTAAATGTTTTTTTGCAATTTCAATTTTTTCTTCTACTATGTACCCTGTAAAATCTAGCATTTCCATTCGATCTCTTAATGGGCCAGGAACTTGATCAATTCTATTAGATGTTGTTATGAACATAATATTTGATAAGTCAAAGTCAACCTCTAAATAATGATCATTAAAAGCAAAATTTTGTTCTGGATCTAAAACTTCTAATAACGCACTTGATGGATCGCCTCTAAAGTCTCTTCCTAATTTATCTATTTCATCTAACATAAAAATTGGATTGTTAGTTCCGGCTTTTTTTAAACTTGCAATAATTCTTCCTGGAAGTGCTCCAATATATGTTCTTCTATGCCCTCTAATCTCTGCCTCATCTCCGACACCACCTAAAGAGATTCTTACAAATTTTCTACCCATTGATTTTGCTATCGATTTTCCCATTGATGTCTTTCCTGTCCCTGGAGGTCCATTAAAACATAAAATTGGACTTTTAATAACTGCCCCTTTTTTACTTCTTTTCCTTTTTAGACCTCTAACAGCTAAATGCTCGATAATTCTTTCTTTAACTTTATCTAAACCATAATGGTCTTTATTAAGAATATTATTAGCATTATCAAGCTTTTCATTATCTTTAGTCTCCACACTCCAAGGTAATTCAACTAGCCAATCTAAATAAGTTCTAGAAACAGTATATTCTGGAGAATGAGAAGGTATTTTTTGTAGTCTATTTAATTCTTTTTTGGCAATCCTTTGAACTTCTGTTGGCATTTTAGCCTTAATAATTTTATCGCTGATTTCTTCTATCTCTACGCCACTTCCTTCCTCACCTAACTCTCTTTGAATTGCTTTAAGTTGTTCTCTTAAATAGTATTCTTTTTGTGATTTTGATATCTCATCTTGAACTTCTGATTGAATTTTTTCTCCTAGCTCAAGTCTTTGAAGTTCTTTATGTATTAAATCATTTACTTTCTTAATTCGTTCTAAAATATCAAAGGTTTCAAGAATAGTCTGTTTATCTTCCGTTTTAATATTTAATAAAGAAATAACTTTATCTGCTACTTTTGAAGCACTATTAATATTTTGTAAAGAATTAATTTGATCTTCATTTAAATAAGGAGCAACTTCAACTATTGAAGTAAATGAATCTTTAAGTATTTTATTTTGTTTGTTTATATCTGGGCTAGTAATGTTTGAGTCTTTAACCCTTGATATAAGCCCTTTAAAGTACGGTTTGGTCTGATTAATTTCTTGAACTTTTACTCTCATCAAGCCTTGTACTATAGCAGATTTAGATTTATCAGGCATATCAAATATTTTCATTACTGTTGCCAAGGTTCCATATTTATAAATATCTTTTTCAGAGGGGTTTTCTACTGCTCCGTCCTTTTGTGCAACAACTACAATATACTTTTTTTCTAGGGATGAAATGTCTTTGATTAAATTCAAAGACTCTTTTCTACCAATATATATTGGAATGATTTGATTAGGAAATAAAATAGTATTTCTTAATGGTAAAATAGGATATAATTCTAACACGTTTTTTTCTTCCATAATTAACTTCTCTTTCTAAAACTTTTAAATAAATATCTTTGTTTCTATATTTGCAAATACTGTACCAAGAGTTAAATATAATAAAAAATTATTTTTTAGTGTCATTATGACGCAACACTTGATTTTTTACGGTATAACCTTGCCTGTTTATCAGCATGATAAGATGACCTCACTAAAGGACCTGATTCAATAACTTTAAATCCTAAATCTAGACCTATTTCTTTAAACATCTTAAAATCGTTAGGATGCACATATCTCTGAACTTTTAAATGTTTTGTTGTAGGTTGTAAATATTGTCCAATATTGAAAATTTCTACACCTAAATCAGCCATTTCTTTCATTGATTCTATTACTTCATTATTTGTTTCACCTAAACCAACCATTAATCCAGTTTTAGTTAACATCTTATTTTTTATTGATAATTTAAGAACATATTTTGACCTTGACCATCTAGATTGCTTTCTAACTTGTTTTGATATTCTTTCAACACATTCTATATTATGTGAGAAAATAGATGGATTAGCATCAAATAATTTTTGTAAT
>Ga0115000_10003863_pt1 | contig 12418 bp, 6 predicted proteins | sample ArcticOcean_MG_C_6_FD_89690 | JGI IMG/M metagenome (GOLD analysis project Ga0115000, IMG submission 89690) | Marine microbial communities from western Arctic Ocean - ArcticOcean_MG_CB8_128 | ecosystem: Environmental > Aquatic > Marine > Oceanic | place: Arctic Ocean: Canada Basin | collected... | reverse complement strand
GCGTTAAGACTACCGCCGTCAACGCCGGTTTGCTTTAAACTCATGTTGTTATCGCTCTCAGGCACCCGAAATAGGCGTGACATTATCCATGTCTTCATCTTCCGAGCCTTCGTCGTGATCAAGCAGCTTCGCCCTAATCTGTTGCTCGATGTCTACAGCAATGTGTGAATTCTCTGTGATATATTCACAGGCATTCTTCTTGCCCTGGCCAATACGTTCGCCCTTGTAGCTATACCAGGCTCCGGCTTTATCTACCAGATTAAGCTGGACACCCAAGTCGATCACTTCACCCATATGATAGATACCCTTGCCGTACATAATCTGGAATTCGGCTTGCTTAAAGGGAGGCGCAACCTTGTTCTTGATTACCTTGACGCGGGTTTCGTTACCGATAACCTCATCGCCTTCTTTGACAGCCCCAATGCGGCGTATGTCCAGCCGAACAGAGGAATAAAACTTCAGCGCGTTACCGCCAGAGGTAGTCTCAGGGCTACCAAACATCACGCCAATTTTCATTCGGATCTGATTAATAAAGATAACCAGGGTATTTGAATTTTTGATGTTACCCGCCATCTTACGCAGCGCCTGACTCATTAGCCGGGCCTGCAGTCCAACATGATGGTCACCCATATCGCCCTCGATTTCTGCTTTCGGGGTCAATGCAGCGACTGAATCCACAATCACCACGTCAACAGCGCCAGATCTGACCACCATGTCGCAAATTTCAAGCGCCTGCTCACCCGTGTCCGGCTGGGAAACCAGCAGGTCATCAATATTTACGCCAAGATTCTGCGCATATAGTGGATCCAGAGCATGCTCTGCATCGATGAAGGCACAGGTTCCGCCTGCTTTTTGGGCCTCCGCAATGACCTGCAGGGTCAGGGTTGTCTTGCCCGAAGACTCCGGGCCATAGATCTCAACAATTCGCCCACGAGGCAATCCACCTATCCCCAGCGCAATATCCAGGCCCAGAGAACCGGTCGATATTGCCGGGATTTTCTCCAGAGGAGAATCACCAAGCCGCATTATGGCGCCCTTGCCAAACTGCTTCTCGATCTGGGAAAGTGCTGCTGTTAGCGCCTTCTCTTTTTGAGAGTCTTTTTGAGAGTCTTTTTGCGAACCGCTATTTTCAAGGTCGGACATTGTTTTTCCTCTTTGTTTTTTAACTGGTTATATATACAGTATTATCCATATATTCATTTAAACGCCAAATGCTTTTTCAACTTGTTTTTATTCGCCCAGGTTCCCGTCGAATCGACGGTTTAATCTGACAGGCGCTCGCGTTGACCACCCTGCCTCGTAGCACCACATCCTCACCGAGCTTGCTGCCAGCCCCCGTCGGGCAAGCAGATAGTCTCAGGTGGGGTTGGTTGCGGATGTAGGAGAAGGATGAAAGCCATATAGGCTTTCATCTGGTCGAGCCAAATGCTGCAGGCGACACCTGCGCTCAAGCGATGGTTGGAAAATGAGTACAGCAAACCGAACCGACACAAAACATCATTGATGATTTCAAGTGGTAAGGAGAGCTGGCAGCTATCTCACAGCTCATCTGCACAACCAACAGTAATCGTAAACAGGATGCATTCATTGAAGATCTTAAAGATCTTCAAAATTTTACTGACAACTGATTTGATCGTCCTCTGACCCTTGCCCATAGCATTGACGGAAGGTACCTTGTAGGAAACACATCAGCGGGTACTCCATGACTTTTGCTATTCCTGAAGCCGACGCCAGCCTTGAGATTTGTTGGGATAACATTGGCGTGCCGCATATTTTCGCTAATTCTATTCCAGATGCCTTTAGAGGCATGGGCTATGCCTGCGCGAACGAACGCCTATGGCAACTGCACTTGAGTAACCTATACGCCACTGGCACGGCAGCCAGCGTCATGGGTGAGAAACATATACCTCAGGATCTGATGCACAAGGCGTTTAATGTTACAGCGAGAGAAGTGCCAGACTCCCCGGGTGACTATATTGTTGACGCCTACCTTCAGGGCGTTAACGCCTACGTTGATTCGCTTGATGAGGTGCCACCAGAATTCCTGAAGGCCGGCACGGAGCCCAGACACTACACACGCCATGATGTTGCCTCACGTTATCGCTTCACAGGCTGGTTTCAACATAAGACTTGGCTAGAGAAAATTTACCTTGGAAAACTTATGGCAGAACACGGCGTGGACTATTTTCGCCATCATGTGCTTAGGTTTTCTAACGAAGATGCTATGTGCGTCGAGGCCCTTCGAGACGCATTGCTTGGTATCGACATGAACGTCGCAAAATTACTTTTCCCTCATGAGACGAGGCTGAGCGGCAGCAATAATTGGGCAATCAATGGTGCGTTATCTGCGTCTGGGTTTCCGATGTTAGCAACCGATCCACATCAACCCCATAGTATTCCGAACACGTTCTTCTATTCGCATTTGAGTGCGCCGAATTGGGATGCCTTTGGCGCCAGTTTCCCCGGCGTGCCTTACTTTATGATGGGACACAATCGAGACGTGTCCTGGGGGCTAACCACAGGTTTCGTCGATACTTATGATGTCTTTGTCGAGAGTGAGGCGCCTGGCAACATTCAAAGTTACACCGTCGATGTCGCTAACCAACCTTCACGCAGCTTCACGGTGAGTGAATCCCCCCACGGCCCTATTCTTGAGTCACTGACAGACGCGCTGGGCTTCACGGATCTGCGGGGAGCAGGAAGTATCACCGCGCTTGATTGGGCCATGAGAGATCAACCCACTTCCGCGGGTGTTCTGGCGCTGATGCCATTAGCCAAGAATTCACAGCAACTGGGCGATGCATTGTTTGAGAACGATATCTGCCCGTTGGTCAACAACATTATCTGCGTCGATAGACACAATGATATGCATCGCTATATAGCCACGACGCTGCGACACCGATCAGGCAGTGGTGCAAACCATGCGGAACAAGGTGTGACAGGCGTTGTGCCTTTGCCCGGCAGCAACCCCGACTACGATTTTCGATTAAGTACCGCGGCTGAATTGCTCGTTGAATCGAACCCGTTAGAGAAGTACACCTTAACTGCCAACAACGACACTATGGGTGATTCGGGTAGCTATCCGATTCATAATTTTCCTACCCACGATGCCAGGGCAAAACGGATTGATGAATTACTGCAAAAGCGGGGATCCAATTTCACGACAGCATACTTCGCAGATATGCAGTTGGACTTGCTGGATGTTAGAGCCAGAGAGCTGGTACCGAACATATTGCAGTCGCTAAAATCCCAACCCCAACATGAAAGATTAGAAACGGCGATCAAACTCCTGTCTGATTGGGACTATGTGGCGACCACAGACTCAAAGGCTGCTTGCATCTTGTACCCCCTGTTGGAAAAACGTTCGCACATTCAATTTATGGAAACCGTTCTAGGTAAGAGCCCTTTGATCACCACAATGTCAAGTATTGCACCTGCACTCAATCGCTTCGATATCAGCCATTTCATGGCAGAGGGATCACCCTGGCGTGCCCACAGAGACACGCTTGATAAGATCATCGCCGACAATGTGATAGCTATCGTTGACTATCTGACAACCAACTACGCTGATGATTGGTCTTGGGGCAAGATACACCAAATTCACTTCGGCCATTCACTACGTAAGCACAAACCATGGCAGGCTATGCAGGTGGGTCCTGATCCTATTGGCGGCAGCGCTACCACGCTGCGCATGGCACAACATAATCCTCCGGTTAAAGGCAGTATTGAACAGGAGGTTTATCATGGCCCTGCCTTTCGTTGGATTGTCGACATGGCAGACCCACTTCGGTTTAAGTTTGTCATTGCCGGCGGGAACGGCGGGAGGCCTGATAGCGAGTATGTTTCAGATCACTATACGGCCTGGCTAAAAGGCGATTACTTCGATATGTCGCTGGTAAGGGAAGAAATGAACATCGTCCGGCAGGATAAAGCTTCAACAACAGGGGCGGAGTAATTACCCGGTGTAAAGTACCGGCGTAAACGCACCAACTTCCCAATCTGACGTTGACCATTCTCTGGCGGAAAACTGACTCCCCCAACATTTATTCTAAGCAGGCCTTTTGAAGCTATTTTTGTATTCTTGGAAAAACACGCTTTATACTTCCGATTCTCCAATCGACTTGCGCAGTTGGTGGAGCTGGGAATCAGTCGATTTATCCTGTCTGCCGGCCCCGACACGCTTAATGCTAAGGGGCACCAGAACCATGACAAAGACGATGAGCAGAACAACAACAATAGCGCTCTCAATGATCATTTTGGGTTCATGGCTAGCAAGCTTGATTCAAACAGACAATGGTCAGATCGACGTTAGCGACATTCGATTCGTCGGTAGTGCAGGCCAAACAATGAGCGCCTTACTCTACAGACCTCAACACGCGACCATTGACAGCCCACAACCGGCCGTACTTGCTGTCCACGGTTATATCAATTCCCGCGAAACGCAATCCGGCTTTGCCATTGAATTGGCGCGACGCGGCATCGTTGTTCTTGCACTCGATCAGACAGGCCACGGCTACTCCGACGCACCCGCTTTCGCTCATGGCTTTGGCGGCCCTGACGGGTTGACTTATTTACGCGGCCTGCCGTTTGTAGACCCACAACGGGTTGGTCTTGAAGGTCATTCAATGGGCGGCTGGACCGTGTTGATGGCTGCCGCCGCCAACCCAGAAGGCTATGAGAGCATGGTACTCGAAGGCTCATCAACCGGTACTTTTGGCACCAATGAAGGCACACCCGCCTTTCCGCGCAACCTTAAACTCGTCTTTAGTCGCTACGATGAGTTTTCAGGGCTCATGTGGGGAAGTGCTATTGCCGACAATATAGTTGAAACGCAGAAATTAAAAACGCTGTTCGGTAGCGAAACGACTATCGAGATTGGCAAACGCTACGGATCAACCGAAGCCGGCACGGCCCGAGAACTCAGCATGCCGCCTGTCACACATCCCGGCGATCACCTCTCAACCGAGGCAATCGGCAATGCAGTCGGTTGGTTTAATGAAACACTTGCTCCAGATGCCAGCTATTCAAAGTCCAATCATACTTGGTACTGGAAAGAACTAGGCACGCTTATTGCCCTGCTCGGCATTTTTCTAATTATCCTACCGATCTGTGATGTCTTGTTAAAAGGAACCTTCTCTAGTGTCGTGATAGTCACACCAACAATTTATGAAGTTACTAAAAGTAGTTGGATCATCATTGCCTTGATCACCGCGGCACTTCCCATACTGACATTCTTCCCCGTTCAGACTCTTGCACCTCTACTGCTGCCGCCCAACCTATTTTGGAGCCAGTCAATTACGACCGGCATCGTTGGTTGGATGATGGTAACCGGGGCGATTAGTTTGGTGCTCTTTCTCGTCTGGTTGAAGTTCTTTCAAAGCAACATTAGGTTTGCAAGCCAGTGTGGTCTCGGAAATATTGAAGAACTGTTCAAGTCATTATTATTCGCAAGCTCGGTTGTTCTTTCCCTTCACCTACTCGTTAGCGCGATCGGCTTTTTCTTCACAGTCGACCCTCGATTCTGGGTGGTTGCTCTCAAGCCCATGTCAAAGATGCAGTTCTTTCAATTCCTGGCTTATCTACCCTTCATTCTTAGTTTCTTTGTATTGCTCGGCGTCACACTCCATAGTCAACTGGGAAAACGCGAGGCTTCGACAGCCTCGATGATGCTGATCAACAGCGCTGTCTTAAGCATCGGTTTCATTGTATTGCTCATCGCTCAATATGCCCCATTATTCGCTGGCGGCACCTTACTCATTGCATCACAGCCGCTGCTGACAATTGTCGCATTACAATTCGTGCCTCTAATGATACTCGTTGGTATAGTATCCACGTGGTGTTTCTATCGAACCGGTAGCGTTTATCCCGGTGCGTTTGTGAATGGAATTTTTGTTTGTTGGTACATCACTGCCGGACAGGCAACCCAATCAATTCCCTTTTTTAGTTAATCAAAGCGATGCAGTAATGAACAGAAGTAGGATCTAGCAGAGATTTAAGCACACCCCAGCGCGGTATCGCTTTAATAGGCTTGCTTTGTCTTTCTTGCAGTGATGTCGTTACTTATCCAAAAAAGACTGCATGGTTTAGGTTGGTGGTAATACAATTTTAGATTGCCCATTATGGCTATGGTTTTGGAGTCAGCATAGCCTTTAGAAGGTTGGCCATCAGCGGTTAACTTTCATAAGGCTGCGGTAAAGTCATCGCATTCGAGATGAGCCAGGCTGAGGTTAAGATAGTCAGTAATACGCTCAATGCATTGGCAGAGGAAAGGTCTACACATGCCCGATTATGATGTCCTGATAGCCGGTTACGGCCCGACAGGAGCAGTTGCAGCCAACCTTTTTGGTGCGAGTGGGCTAAAGGTTTTAGTCGTCGAACCCAGCAGACAAATCTTTGATATTCCGCGTGCAGTGCATTTTGACGGCGAGGTGATGCGCATTTTTCAGCAGCTTGGGCTTTGCGATAAATTGCTTGAAATAGCCCAGGAAGGTAACAGTCTGGGTTTTACCAACGGGCGTAACTGGCAGTTGCTTCATCAGGACCTGCGCGATGTACCGCGCCATAATAGCTGGGCAAACAACTTTTTCTTTAACCAGCCACTGCTGGAATCGCATCTACGTGAAAGCGTTCAGCAGCATCCAAACGTAGAAGTCAGACTCGGCTGGTCTGTTCAGGGTTTTGTGCAAACAGAAAGCGCCGTCAGCGTTGACCTGAGTGAAGATGATGGGAGAAAAACCACTGTTAGCTGTAGCTACCTGCTTGGTTGTGATGGTGCCAGTAGCATTGTCAGACAGTGCCTGGGGATTGGCCACGAGGATTTGCAGTGCGATGAACCCTGGCTGGTCATTGACCTGAAACTGCCAGAGGGTATTGCGTTCAACAGGAAGGCATTTCAGATCTGCGATCCGAATCGACCGGCCACACTGGTTCCCTGCGAGGGACAACATATCCGTTGGGAGTTTATGGTGAATGCGGACGATGACCTGGCTGATTTGGAATCAGAGGAATCTGTGCGCGCATTGATGGCACCGCACCTGCATCGATTGTCAGCAGAACTAAAACCTGAACACGGCGAACTGTTGAGGGCTAAGGTTTACTCATTTCATGCCTTGCTGGCGGACTCGTTTCAACAGGGGCGAGTGTTTCTGTTGGGTGATGCTGCCCATCAAATGCCGCCGTTTTTGGGCCAAGGCATGTGCGCAGGTATCCGCGATGCCTACAACCTTCATTGGAAGATCTCTGGTGTGCTCAATGGCAGCTATGCAGCGGATATTCTGGCTTCTTATACCAGTGAACGGCGACCACACGTTGCCGAAATCATCAAAACTGCGGTCTCTCATGGCAGCATCATTCAAAATCGTAGCCAGGTGTTGTCTTTTTTTCGGGATTGTTTTCTGCTGGTGGGGCGTATCGTGCCGCTGCTGGTGCGCTTTCTCAGGTTTGATCTGGCCTGGTGTCTTGGTGATGGCATTCTTGATCGGTACGAAAACCGTTCCGCAGATAACCCGGTCGGACAGACCCTTCCCCAGGCAACACTAGTTGTGCAAGACAAGCATCAATTATCCGATGAAGCCCTGGGGCCGGGCTTCAGCATAGTGGGTATTGGTAATAATCCGGCAGATTACTTCGATGCAAAGAATCTTGATTTGGGTATGCAGCTTCTGCATATTACCGAAGACGGTGATGCGATTGATATCAATGGTTCGTTTCGTTCATGGGCGCAGCAAAATGATGTGGACCTTGCCGTTATTCGCCCGGACAGGCAGGTATTTGGTGTCCTGGGTAGCAAAGCTGATAAACAGGTCGAACTTGCTGCAATGTTATCCCGTTTGCGTCAGAAGCTTGGTGCAATAACACTTTAATCCAGCGCAACACTTGTGGTTAATTACTGACGTTTAGGAAGGAGCTTTTGATGAATGAGATATCGTTGAGTGAGCCGATTACTCGAGCCAAAGACCTCGCTTATGTCCGCATGCAGGCTCCCGATCTTGCGATTGGAGAGACTTTTATAGAAGACTTTGGCCTGATAGTCAGTGCTCGTACTCCAGATGCGATTTATGCCCGTGGTACTGATTCACCTCATCACGTCTACATCATGCACCAGGGCGAACCGGCTTGTCGAAGTATTGCCTTTCACATGCAGAGTCTCGATGACCTTAATAAACTTCATCATGAAGCGGGTGCCACGGCGATAGAGGAGCTCGATGAACCTGGGGGAGGCCATGTTGTGCGCCTCACCGACCCCCTTGGGTTTACCGTTGAGGCGATTTTCGGCATGGAAGAACTTGAACCCATTGATGCTGGCAAGGCCTTACCGCTGAACATCGATGGCCAGCGTAATCGAGTCGGGCGTTTCGCTGACGTCAAACGGGGTGCATCGAGCGTCAAACGAATCGGCCACCTTGTGCTTGAGTGCAAACAGGTCGAGGCAACTTATCTTTGGTATTGGAAGCATTTTGGAATTTTGCGAACCGACAAAGTAGTGCAGCCATCAGGTGCTGATGGAATGCAATTCGCACGTCTGGATAAGGGCCTTGAATACACCGACCACCACACGATCGCATTTCAGTACTGTATTGACGGTACCGAACGTCTGCAGCATGTTTCCTTCGAGGTTCAGAACTTCGACGACGTTATGATTGGGCACGACCACCTGCTTGAAGCGAAGCGTTATAAGCCTGTTTGGGGTATCGGTCGGCATAGACTCGGTGGCCAGATCTACGATTACTGGAAGGATCCATGGGGTCGTATTCACGAACATTGGGCTGATTCTGATTTATTGAATGTTGAATACCAAGCGACCGTTCAGGAGCTCGATGGTGCGCGGGACTACTGGGGAGCTAATCAACAACCGACGATGGCCTACGCGATTCAGAATTGGTCTTTTACAACGGTGTTCAATTTGCTGCGTATCGTCGCTGGTGCTGTGAAAGCAAAGCTGACGAAAGGATAAGTAGGCTGCAGGTTATATCGACCCGGGGTGGCTCCCGGCATCGAGTTGAAGATTCTGCCCGGATATAAAACCGGCCTGAGCACTGCATAAATATGCACAGGCATCATTGAATTCTTCGGGTGTACCGAGTCGTCCGGCAGCAATCGAGGCATTTTTAAGTCTTCAGGACGAGCACAACCTTCTTCACGCGACCTTGTATCCACTCAATCAACTACGATTAGGTCCAACTACGAGTAAGATCCACGGGCAATTGATCCACCTCGAAGCAGGCGGCCTGGCATAACGCCGGTTGATTCGCCATTTTCGTATGTCACTTCACCGGCTTTGATGGTCGCCAGATAACCATTGGCTTTCTGGATCAGGCGTTTGCCATTGCTCGGCAGGTCATAAACCATTTCTGGTGGTTCCAATGACAGGGCATCGAAGTCGATTAGATTGAAATCACCCTGGTAGCCTGGTGCGATTACACCTCGATCGTGCAATCCGTAGGCACTGGCGCTGTTCTGGGTCATTTTGTGAACGATAAACTCTAGTGGCATCGGCTCGGCAACTGTTCGGTCACGGGCCGAATAACACAGCATATAAGTCGGGACACTGGCGTCGCACAACACACCACAATGGGCGCCACCATCAGACAACCCAAAGACGCTGTTTTCGCGTTTTATGTTATTGAAATAAGGTTCCAGTGAACCCTTGTAGCCACCAAAGAAAAATATGATTTGTCGCTTTTCTGCCAGGGTATCCATCAACACATCAAGATGATGTTTGTTTGAGGCATCGGCAATGCCCTGGATGCTGTCATTGATCCCGGGCTCGTAAGAAAGCGCATCATCCAGCGGGTACATTTCTCCGTAACTTGTGGTAAACCGCTTCGCGTCTGGATTGCGATGGTGTTTTGGGGTTTCGGTTTTGATCTTTTTACGGAACTCGGGATCGCGCAGGTGTGCAATCTGTTCTTCCAGTGGCAGGCCACGGATGGCTTTATAACTGGGGAAGATGGCCAGCGGATTAATGGTTCCTTCCAGGCTCATCAAAATCGACGCTGGTCGAGCGCCACATTGTGGGCGCAGGCTTAAACCGTCCTTATTCATGGTGTCCGCTAGGTTCCAGATTTTCTCACGTGAACCAGGTGCTGTGAGTGTAGTAATCGTGCGACCGGTATCGCGCATAATTTGTTCAATCCAGGCCAGTTCATCGTCGTCTTCAAGGTAGTCACTAATAATTTCAATGGTGCCGTGATCCAGACCTTTGAAGGCGCTGCCGATACCTAACATTTCTTTCGCTGCAGCGTTGGTGCCGGGGATGAGATTGCCTTGTTTGTCCAGGTGCCCATAGAAGCGTGAAGTCGAAAAACCCAGAGCACCTGCTTGCAAGGCTTCCCTCACTAACTGGGACATACGATTAATGTCTGCGTCGGTGGAATCGTCATAACAGCGGTCACCCATCACATAACGGCGGATTGCCACATGAGGTACTTGCGACCCTACATCCATGACATAAGGAGTGTCGATCGTATCCAGATATTCCGAATAACTTTCCCACCCCCAGGGAATGCCTTCGTTCAGTGCCGAGCCGGGAATATCCTCAACGCTCTCCATAAGTTCAATCAAGCGGTTTTCATCACCCGCTTTTACTGGCGCAAAGCCAACCCCGCAATTACCCATCACAGCGGTTGTCACGCCATGCCAACAGCTTGGTGTCAGTTGTTTGTCCCAGCATACCTGGCCATCGTAGTGAGTATGGATATCCACGAAACCTGGCGTCAGAAGCTGACCACCAGCATCGATTTGCCGGGTTGCTTTGCTGATGCTCTTGGATAGATCTGTGAGTTCGACAATTTTGCCATCTTTAACGCCGACAGATCCGTCGAATGCCGGTTTGCCAGTACCATCGACGATATTGGCGTTCGTGATTGCGAGATCGAGCATAGGTCACTCTTGAATAGGTTTGATTGCCTAAGACTACAGGAAAAATAGGGTTAGCGTCGGCTGGCCCTTCCTTAACAAACAAGAACTCCCGTTTAGGGCCTTGAGGGGGATATTCTTAAGGCGACCATCGCAAACCGAAGGGACAAGATCCAAGCCATTGTTTAGCAATAAGTGCGATGGCGGTAACACTTCAATATTTTCAGGCCTATGTACTCAAAAAATAACCGGACAAAGCACCGGATATGGGTGCCAGCCCAAGATTGGCGAAGATAATCAAACTCATGATTCACCCCAACATTTATTCTAAGCATGCCTTATGAAGCTACTTTTATATTCTTGGAAAAACACGCTTTATAATTCTTATTCTCTACTCCTCAAGTGGGTGATTAAGTGATTAGAGTTTTGATAATTGATCAGCCAAAGCTCTTACTAAATTTTGGCTTCTAGCAGCGCCTATTGCACCTTCTTCCATCATACAAGGGGAGTAACCCAAAGAGACCTTCTTTTTGGTGTCAGCAATCGACATTGATCCACCCCAACCAGCCCAAAAACAAGCTCCTTCCTCTAAATAACCAAACCAACTAATATTATTGATTGGAAGTCCAAACCCTATCCCCCACCTCACAGGTTCAACGAGCACTAAGTCATTTCCCCTTATCTGCTCCTGGAGAGCGTATTTGATAATTTCTTCTGAAAATATTCTTTTACCTTTGTACTTACCTCCATTGGCCATTAAAGCCATTGATTCGGCAATAGATCGTCCATTTCCATGACCTCCTGCTGCAGGTACCTCTGCTCTTCGCCATTCTGGTGTTAAGGCATCAGGAGCAGTCATGATTCCATTGGACATTACTTTGGAAATTATTGAACCTTCTTCCATTTCAAAGAGTTGATCAGGACTTGTCTCAACAGGTTGATGAATTTCAGCTACTCTCGAATGATGCTCATCAGCTAATCCGATATGGAAATCAATATTTAAAGGTTCGGCTATTTCTTCTCTAAAAAAATTACCAACGCTTCTTCCAGATATACGTTTAATAATTTCACCCATTAAATTACCTACGGATAAAGCGTGGTAACCCACGGCAGTTCCTGGTTCCCACCAAAGCTTTTGAGTTTCAAATAGAGCGGCTATTTTGTCTGGATCATGGATATCGGTAACGGATACGGGTTCATCCCATCCAGGCAAACCGGCAGAATGGCTCATAATATGACTTACAAGAACGTCTTCCTTACCATTTTGAGAAAATTCAGGCCAATATTTTGAGACTGGTGCGAAGAAATCTAATTGACCTCTATCTGCCAAAACAAAAGCACATAAAGAAGTTGCGTTTTTGGTACTAGAAAAAACATTTACTATGGTGTCTTCTTCCCAAGGAAGAGTTTGAGCTTTGTCTCTTGATCCAGCCCAAATATCAACCACTAGTTCTCCTTCACAAGTTACAGCTAAAGAAGAGCCAATATCTAATCCCAGTTCATATTGTTTTTCGAAAGAGTCTACTATTGGTTTAAACGTTTCATCGAAAGCGCCGTTTAT
>Ga0115000_10003862_pt1 | contig 12419 bp, 15 predicted proteins | sample ArcticOcean_MG_C_6_FD_89690 | JGI IMG/M metagenome (GOLD analysis project Ga0115000, IMG submission 89690) | Marine microbial communities from western Arctic Ocean - ArcticOcean_MG_CB8_128 | ecosystem: Environmental > Aquatic > Marine > Oceanic | place: Arctic Ocean: Canada Basin | collected... | reverse complement strand
TAGTTCGCTCTGAATTTATTTTTATAGTCAAAAGTTGTTTTAAACTCTTTACCTTTAGGTGGTATAACTGATGTAACCCAAAACTTATCTGAAATAGCAACAAATCCTTCTTGTGCAGTTTGAGAAAATTTTTTTTCCTGAATATCATCGTAGTCTTCTTCGATTAACTCATCATCAAGTACAGATAAAAATCCTTCATGCAAAATATAAAAACCAGAAATTTCTGGTAATTTATTTCTAATTATTTGTCCGTAGGAGTAAAAGGTATAAGATTTATCTGAGGCATTAATTATCTTTTCTTTTACGGTAAATAAAAATTGATCGTCTAAACTTATATATTTTTCGAATGTAATACCTTGAGTATTGCTCCATGTTAGTTTTACAGAATTATTATTAGTTAATTTCTTATTTCCAGAAACTTTCCAGACGGTAGAAGCATCTGGTATATCTATATTTTTATTAGTACTTACAAAACCACTTTCGATTAAATAACCATCATCAACATTTCTTGGGCTTAAAAGGGTTATTTGATCACTTCCATTTAGTTGAATATTATATTCTTTGAAAGTTAAATCATCAATTGCTGCACCTTTTAAAGAAATAGATCCAACAATACTATTGTTTTCAAATTGAATTCTAGCATTTTTTTTTAAAGAATCTTTTCTTGAAAGTTTTGTGAAATTTTCATTTTTATCTAAGCTAGGAGTATCTGTAATGTTTTCAATTTTTTTTTGTTCAGTTAAATTTTTCTTAATAACTTCAGGATCGGGTTGAAAAAAGAGAGAGTATAAAATTATAACTGCCGCTGATAATGATATTGCTGCTATTACGTTTTTACTTTCCATTATTTTTTGGCCTTTAATTCTTTACTTACTGGATCAAATCCTTCACCACCACCTAATATTTTTATAGGATGACATGAAAAAATTCTTTTTGTACTTTTTAAGATTCCTTTTACAAGCCCATATGTTCTTAAACATTCAATTGTATAATCTGAACAAGTAGGAAGATATCTGCACGAAGGAGTTAAGTAAGGCCTAATAACCATTTTGTAAAATTTGATCATGCCAATTAAAATATTTGATATAATTTTCATTACTTAATCTTTTTAATATCTTGAAATAAAGTATCTTTTATTATCGTATATTCATTGTTTAGCATAGTTATTTTAGCAATCACAAGATAAGAATAATTAAAGTTTATTGATATTTTTTTTACAGCTTCGTTAATAATATTCCTTAATCTTCTTTTAATTTTATTTCTCTTTACAGCACCACGGACCAGTTTTTTTTTAGCCACAAAACTGATGTTTAGTTTTTTATTATCTTTGTTTTCAAGAGGTCCAAAAAAGAGAGTGATATATTTATTTGAGACTTTTTTCTTCTTAAGTAAATTTTTAAAATCTTCGTTTTTAGAAAGAGCAACAATTTTGCTTTTCATTTAGTTTGACTTATTTACCTTGTGGCTTTTTTTGAGTAGATGACACTGTAAGATTCTTACGCCCCTTATCACGTCTTCTCTTAAGAAGTTTTTTTCCACCTTTAGTTGCCATCTTTGATCTGAAGCCATGTTTTTTAAGACGTTTTCCAACTTTGGGTTGATATGTTCTTTTCATAGGATTTATTTAATTTTTTTTAAATTTCGATCTTTATAGTAATTATATGTATAAATAGCAAATAGAAGATTTAACAATATAATCAATAAATTATGGAAAAATCTAAAATACCTAAAGCGCTGTTTGGTTTATTTTACCTTGTAGTTGTTTGTTCATTTGCGTATTTTTTTTTATCAAAATTCACTCTTGAAGAGTTAACAAGCTATGAATTTATTAAAGATAATAGGGATTATTTTTTTGATTTAAAGCAGTCCAATTTATTTTTATTAACTATGGTATTCTTAATCTCAACAATAATCTGGATTTTCATGGGAGGATTTGCTTTTCCATTTGCACTGTTGGCTGGATTTATTTTTGGAAAATGGTTTGGAACATTTCTTTTAGTTGTTGGAATGTCGGTTGGTGCTACATTTTTATATATTTTTGGTAATTATTTTTTAAGAGATTTAATAAAAAAAAAATTTTTAACTAAGTATAAAAAATTAGCAATTAAATTTGAAAAGTCAGAATTTAATTATCTTTTAGCATATAGATTTATAGGAGGAATTCCGTTTGTTATTTCTAATTTACTGCCATGTATTTTTAACGTTAAAGTCACTAATTTTTTTTTCGCAACAGTGATTGGAATTATTCCTCAAATTTTTTTGATAGTTGCAATTGGAAGTGGGGTTGAAAAAATTATTGAACAAAATCTTGATACACCTAAATTTACAGACTTAATATACTCTTCAGACATATACTTGCCTCTTGTAGGTTTTTTTTTATTAATAATAGTTACTATTATTTTAAAAAAATTTATTTATAAAAAATAATTATCTTAAAATAAAATTGACTTTATCGCTAATAAATTTTATTTGGCTTGTTTTAATATCCAAACTCGAAGGTAAGTACAAACCATATTTTGAAATATATTCCGAATTTTTGTAACTTTCATTTTTATTTACTTTGTATTTGTTTTTAAAGATTTTTTGTTTATGCATAGGCCAGAAAAAGGGTCTTGTCTGGATTCCATAGCTCATCAATTTTTTCATCAATTTTTTAGCATCAATTTTTAAAGTTTTGTTTGTTATAACTATTGCAATAACCCAATAAATATTTTTTGCATAAGATCTTGATATTTCTGGAATATAAATATTTTTATTATCTTTTAATCTATTAAAGTATTTTTTACCAACATCGTGTCTTTTTTGAACAATCGATTTAATTCTCTTTAGTTGGCTAACACCGAGGCTGGCTTGAATATTAGTCATTCTATAATTCCAACCAATACCTTCATGGTTAAACCTATCTTTTTGACCAAAACATAAATTCCGTAAACTTTTAAACTGTTGAAATAATCCTTTATTATTCGTAGTTATCATTCCACCCTCACCTGTGGTTATTTGTTTATTTGCATAAAAACTAAATATACTTATGTCTCCAAAGCTCCCACATAATTTACTATTTAATTTTTGACCAATAACTTCAGCCGCATCTTCAATTAAAATGATCTTATTTTTCTTACAAATCTTTTTTAAAATATCTACTCTTAATGGAAAATTATATATGTGAGTTGCTATTATTGCTTTTGTTTTTTTTGTGACCTTCTTTTCTACTTCTGCAATATTCATATTCCAATCTTTAATGTCACAATCAATTAACTTAATATTTAAATTTTGTTTCAGAACAGCAATAGCGTTTGATATGATAGTAAAATTAGGGATAATAATTTCATCACCCTTTTTAAGATTCAAAGATTTTACAGCGATTTCTAATGCTGCTGTTCCACTAGAAACTGCAACTGAGTACTTATGACCAATAAAATTTGAAAAATTATTTTCAAATGTTTTCACCTCCGGTCCTTCTGAAGATATCCACCCTTTGGATATAGATCTATTTACATAACTTATATCTTCTTTTGTAATTAAAGGTTTGTTTACAGGTATAAATCTAAATCTTTTTGATTTTAATTTTTTTTTCATCAATCTCATCAAATTTTATTTTATCTTTGTTGCTCACAAAAGGCCCTTGTTTAATCTCAAGCATTTTTACGGGCTCTAAAGTTTTAAAGCCATGACCACCGTGAACCAGCATAATAATTTGGTTTTTTTTTATAACAACACTAAATAAGTATCTTTTTTTGTTATCATAAAAATCAACTCTCAGCTTCCCTTTTTGTAAGATGATTACCTCGCTGGTAATAAATATTTTAGTTTCTCTTTTTTGATGTTTGTGAGGCTTAATAACGTAGTTTTTTGGATGATTCATAAAACCAATCTGTTGATTGGCATTATTCTTTGTAAAAAAAGATATACCTTTTTTACTCCGGTGAGTTTCTTTAATAACTAGTGCGTATAATTTATTTTTATGAATAATTTCTTTAAGCATTTATTTAATTTATTATCTTCTAAAAATTGTTTGAAACAACCTTAAAAGATAAAAAAAACCAAGCAATAAAAATTTTGGTAAATTGGGAAAACTTTTACTATTTCCTTCAATATCTACAGGGTGAACATATGGAATTTCTAAAATACTGTTGCCTTTCTTCTCTGCATTATATAAAAATTCTACCATAAACTCTCCATGACCAGTAGCAATTGGAACAGTATCGAGTAATACATCTTTTTTCATTACAAAAATACCACTACTAAGGTCTTTTATTTTTGATCTCAGTATAAGACGAGATACATAATTAATTAATTTACTAGCTATAATTCGAGCTTTATTTCTTTCGTCACTCCCTCCATCTACATACCTGGAAAGAAGTACAATGTCAGATGTTTCCAGTTTTGAAATCATTTCTGGGAATCGTTCTACAACAGATCCCATATTAGAGTCCACCCAACCTATAATATCTCCATTTGCATTTATTAGCCCAAATAAAAAAGCCGAAGCTAAACCTTTATCTTTCTTTCTATTAAAAATTTTTAATTTTGGATATTGAATTTTCTTTAAAATTTCAAAAGTCCCATCTGGAGAATTGTCGTCAACAACTACTATTTCTACACCTTCAATATGTTTTATTATTTCAGCAATTGTATTTTCAATTGAAGCACTCTCATTGTAAGTAGAAAGTATTATAGATATATTCTTATTCACAAATTTGTTATTTTTTTAATTAATTTATATTAAATGTTTATTAACAATAACATATAGAATAATCAGCTCAGTTAGCAATATAAAAGCTTTTAATCCACTTAAGCCTTTTAAATTTGTCAATATTACTTATGATAAAATTAAGTAAAAATTCATGAGAATAAAATATTCTTGAATGCTATATTTAAATAAAGAAATCGAAGCAAACTCTAAAAACTTAATCTGGTTAAAGTTTTTTATTTTGATATCGTTTATTATAGTTATTAAACAATAAAAAATATTGTTAGATCCATAATTGGGATAAAAAATTGTTAATTAAATCATTATTAAACTTGAATAAAAATTTGTTAACACTTATTTATTAATTCTATAATGTTAATCAAATTTTTTAACACAATGAATAAAACTAATGAACGAAACTAGAATTGAAACACTAAGTAAGCTAATTTATATATTTTTATATATATCTTTAATTTTAGGCTTTTATCTGAATGAAGATTTAGCCGGGGGCGCAATTATGGATTTAAATGTGCACATTCCACTTTTAAATTCATTTAAAGAAAATTTTGTATTCACTTTTTTAAATTATCAAGAATTTGAAACGGATCATTCACCGTTTTATTGGGGTTTTATAAACTTTATTAATATACCTTTTTATGAAGTAGAATTTACTTTTAATAAAAACTTAGTTTATGGCGATCAACTAATAGAACTGTATCAAAAAGAGTATAACGCATTGCGATTAGTTTATTTACACATTTGTTTATTAGCGCCATTTATTTTTTACAAATGTTTGAAAATTAAATTCAAAGATTGCAATAAAGGTATATTAATAATTTTATCTTCCTTACTTCTAATATCACCATATTTTAGAGCATATGCTATTTGGTTAGGTGAAACTAATTTAGCATTATTATTTCTGTTAAGTTCTTTTTATTTCTTTTTAAAACTCCATGAAGAAAAAAAAATTAAAAAAAAGTATTTATTTATTGTTCTAAATGTTTTATTTTTTGCACTAGCAGCACATAGTCGACCAATATATTCATTAATTTCAATATATTTTTTTTACAAAATTTTTTCTAAATATAAATTTAGAAATGAATTATTTGTTTTTATATTTTCAAATATTGTCTTAGCCTTACCTGCGTTATACTACTTCTTTATATTGGATAAATACCCTTTTACTCTATATTCAAATTTTTTTTATAATCCTACGATTGACCTTTATTCAACAAACATAATAATTATTTCAACTATTTTTTTATTTTATTCGATTCCTTTTTTGATAATTAAGAAAAATACTTTTTTTAAAAACCAATTCATATTTAGTAAAACAAATCAAGTATTACTGGTATTTTCTTTATTTTTAACTTCATTCTGTATTTATCATTTTAATTATCAATATGCCAATGGGGGAGGTTTTTTTTATATACTATCAAATAAAATATTTAATAATAATGTCCTTTTTTATATAATATCTTTTTTTTCTGTTTCTTTTTTATTAAAAATAATTTTTGATTATAAAATCAATGATATATTATTGGTTATTTTGTTAATTTGTTTTGATCCCGATCTATTTATTTACCACAAAACATATGACCCCCTTATCTTAGTTTTTTTTCTATTACTTTTTGAAAATAAACTATTTTCAAATATGACAAAAACTAATCAAAATGTATTTACCTTAAATCTAAGTATTTTTTATGTAGGCCTTTTATTAATGTATTTTATTGTAAGAGTGCATTCTAATTATTAAAATATATCCATTGTTCTGGTTCGATTGTTTTTCAGAAAATATCTCAATATCACTCACCAGTTTATTTTACTAAAGGTAGTTTTTGTGAGTTAAATCAATATTGTGAAGCAGTTACGAATAAAAAGATTATCTAAAATTAATTATATTTTTTTAATTCTGCTTTCATCATAATCGTAATGAGCTGATCTAAAGATGTTTTATTATTTTTAAATTTTATAATTTTTTTTGCTTTCTGGGTATTGCCTCTAAGTGAACTTGTTTTTGCTTTTCTAATTAATTTTGGATCTAACTTGACATACTTTTTATAGTCTAGACCAACGTGTTCAAAACACTTTTTTACAAAATATTCTACACTGTAGTTTGTTCCAGACGCTATTATAAAAAAATCCGGTTTGCTCAATTGCATAATCTTCCATGATGCTTCAACATAATCTTTGGCATATCCCCAGTCAATTTTTGCACTTAAATCCCCAAGTAAAATATTTTTCTGTTTATTTTTATAAATGTTACATACGTTATGAACTATTTTTTGTGTAACATATTCTTTAGCTCTCCTAGGAGACTCATGGTTATAAAATATGGCTCCACAATTATGCATTTTAAAAATTCTATTATACATTTGACAAGCTAGATATGCCGTAGATTTTCCAAGGGCATAAACACTATTTGGGTCTAATTTTGAATTCTCGTTTTGCTCTTTTTGATTATTCAATCCAAAAATATTTGATGATATGGGTTGAAAATATTTGATTTTTTTATCTTTTATAGACTCTAATATTTCAATTACAGCTAATGCAGTAACTTTAAACGAATACGATGGAATATCAAAACTCCAAGTAACATGGTCTTGATCTGCAAAATTATAAATTTCAGTTGGTTTTATTTTGTTAATTAAGTTAATTAAAGAACCTAAATCAAGCAAGTCACCTTTGTGTAAAAAAAGGGTTTTATTAAATATTTTATTATCATTAATTAGATGATCTATATTTTTAGTATTACCAGTCGCTGATTTTCTTATTAATCCATGTACTTGATATTTTTTCTTCAACAAAAATTCAAGCATATAAGAACCATCCTGACCTGTAGAACCTAACACTAAAGCTTTTTTTTTCATTTTCTATTTTACCACTCTAAATGTTGGATATGGTAATAAAAATTTACCTCCAGATTTTAGCCACTTCAACTCTCTTTTTTGAAACTCTTTTATAAAGGCATAAGGCATTACAAAAAAATAGTCAGGGTTTAACCTTCTCGCTTCTTTTTCAGAGATAATTTTTACACCAGTTCCAATTGTATATTTCCCCCACTTTTCTGGACTCCGTTCTGCGGCAAAAGGAATAATTGTTGAATTAATATTATAATACTGAAGCAGGGTATTACCTTTTGTAGATGCTCCATAAAGAAATATTTTTTTATTATTCTTTTTTGCTTTAATTATAAATTTATCAAAGTTTTTTTTGTTTTTTTTTACTCTAGAGAAAAATTTTTTAATTTCTTTAATTCCTACATTTTCTTTATAATTAATTGATTTATTAATATTTTTTTTACAGTAAATTCTATAGCTTCCACCATTAATTTCATTCTCTTCTACTTTAAAAATTTTAAATCCATTTTTTTCAAATAAATATTTTAGAGACTCATAAGAATAAAACTCTAAATGTTCATGACAAATATTTCCTAAATCATTTTTTTTAAGCATTGAATTAAGACACATTAATTGTGCTATGAAAATACCATTATCATCTAAGGCTTCAGCAGCATCTGATATAAATTTTGAAGGATCCTCTAGATCATAAAACATACCAATAGCAGTAATCAGTTTGGGTTTTTTTATATTATTCTTTTTTATAATTTTATTGAATTTTTTTAAATCCCAAAAATCATTTAAAACATAATCACAATTTTTTTTAAGTTCTTTTACTAAATTTTTAGCTGGTTCACATCCAACCGTATTAAAACCATCTCTTTTAAAAAATTTTAATAATGTCCCATCATTTGCACCTATGTCTAAAATAGTATCATTTTTTTTTAATACAGAAAATTTTTTAACAGTTGTATAAATATCCTTTAATGCATTAATCATCGTATCTGTGACACTTGATCTATACCAATAAAACTTTTTATACATAATTTCTTGTGGAGCAGAATGCTCAAGTTGTAAGAGTTTACAATTGTTACAATATACTAAATCTAAAGGGGCCTTAATTCCTTTCTTTACATCATTCTTATTTACAAAGTTACTTACATATTGGCTACCAAATTTATAAATAGAAGTTAGTTTTTTATTGGAGCACAACCTGCACTTATTAATTTTTTTTGTTTTAGGTATTTTCATGAGAACTAAATTAGAAATTAAATTTGTAGTTTACATATATTAAATAATATTAAAACTCCATATTTAAAGTTTGTTTAGGAATAAAGCTATAATTTTGGTGCCCCCATCAAGAATCGAACTTGAAATTTATCCTTACCATGGACATGTTATACCATTTAACTATAGGGGCTAATTTGGCATTTATTGAAATAACTGTTTAATTAAGCATTTTTTAGAAAATATTACCTTAATTTTTTTCGTATAATGATTTATATCTATCGGAGGAAATTTTATGGGAATTCATTACGATTATAAATCTACAAAAGGCAACAAGCTTATGGAAAAGCAAGCTAAACGAGAGAAAAAACTTGCAGAAAAAAGAGCAAAGCGTGAAGCTAAAGATGGGCCAAAAAAACAAGATGAACCTGAAAAAGTTTTAGACGCATCAAAACCTATCACTTTAGACTTCTTAACTAACCCGGATAAATAATGAATGATAAAGAAAAAAATGAAAAGTTAAGTTTAGCGCTAAAAAAAAATCTTAAAAAAAGAAAAATTTTTCAAAAAAAAAACAATAAGAAAAATAAATAATGTCAGTACTTTCTGATAAGACTATTAGGAAACTTGCAATTGAACAAGAGATGATATTTCCATTTGAAGATAAACAAGTAAGAGATGGTAAAATTTCTTATGGTCTTAGCTCATTTGGTTATGATGCAAGAGTATCAGAAGAATTTAAAATTTTTACAAATGTAAATTCCGAAATAGTTGATCCAAAAGATTTTAAATCAACGAATTTTGTAACAAAAAATGGACCAGTATGTGTCATTCCACCAAATTCATTTGCGTTAGCAAGAACTGTTGAACATTTTAAAATCCCAAAAAATATCTTGGTCATTTGTTTAGGAAAATCAACATATGCAAGATGCGGGATTATAGTTAATGTAACTCCACTAGAGCCAGGTTGGGAAGGCTATGTTACACTTGAATTTTCTAATACAACACCACTACCTGCTAAAATTTATGCAAATGAGGGTGTGGCACAGTTTATCTTTCTAAAGGGTAATGAAACACCAGAAGTGACTTATGCAGATCGAGATGGAAAATATATGGGTCAAACAGGAGTAACTTTACCCAAAGTATAATAATGGAAAAATTGGAAGTCTTCGGTGGAGCAAGCCTCAAAGGACAAATTAGAATTTCTGGTTCAAAAAATGCATCTTTACCTATTCTAGCAGCAACCTTGTTATCAGATAAAAAAATATCTTTAACAAATATACCAAAAGTAAAAGATATTGAAACAATGATATTGTTACTAAAGTCTTTAGGATCAAATGTAAAAATTAATAAAAAAGAGATAATGATTAAGAATAATAAGCTAATTAAAACTTTTGCAGCTTATAGTTTGGTAAAAACTATGAGAGCAGGAATATTAGTTTTAGGACCTTTACTTGCAAAATTTGGTAAAGCAAAAGTATCCTTACCGGGTGGTTGTGCAATTGGAACTCGTCCTGTGAATATTCATTTAGAAGCACTATCAAAACTTGGAGTAAAATATAAAATTATTCAGGGGTATGTTTATGCAAATGCTCCCAAGGGTTTAATTGGGGCAAAAATTAAATTTCCAAAAATATCAGTTGGGGCTACCGAAAATTTAGTTATTGCAGCATGTCTAGCTAAAGGAAAAACAACGTTATCAAATTGTGCGATAGAGCCTGAGATTAAAGATCTTGTTAATTTTTTAATTAAAATGGGCTGTAATATTAAATGGACTGCAAAAAGAACCATTAAGATTCAAGGTGTGAATAACCTTAGTGAAATAAATTATCAAGTAATGCCTGATAGAATAGAGGCGGGTACCTATTTAATAGCTGCTGCTTTAAATGAAGGAAATCTAAAAATTGTAGGAATAGATCCAAAAATTATCAGAACAGAAATCAATATTCTCAAAAAAGTTGGTGCAAAAATTATTCAAAATAAAAATGAAATACTAATTCAGGGAAGTAAAAAAATTAAAAGTATAAATATTAAAACATCTCCTTACCCTGGATTCCCAACTGATTTACAGGCACAAATGATGGTCTTACTGTGCAAAGCTGATAAGAAATCTTATATAAAAGAAGAAATATTTGAAAATAGATTTATGCATGTAGCAGAGCTAAATCGAATGGGTGCAAAAATTTTTATCAATGGAAATAAAGCATCTATAGAAGGAAATATTAAATTTGAAGCAGCAGAACTAATGGCAACAGATTTAAGAGCATCCGTCTCACTAATACTTGCCGCACTTGCTTCTAAAGGAAAGTCTATAATTAATAGAATATATCACCTTGATAGAGGATATGAAAACATAGAAAAGAAGTTAAAAAAAATAGGTGCTAAAATTAGAAGAGTCAATTAATGAACAAAAAATATCTAGCAAAAATTATTGCAAACGATAATGAAGGATTACAAATGATTTCAGCATGTTGTGCTGGGGCAGAAATTAAAGTTAGCGACATCAAATATCTTCAAAAAAATAAGGTTTTCTTATTATCTTTAAAACGATCTAAAATTGAAACTAATAATGAGGATAAAAAAGTAAATAGTATCTGTAAATTTGAATTTGTAGATAGTGTTAAATCTAAAAACATCAAACAAGATGACATTGAGCAAAAACTTGAATTGATAACTATGGATTATCTAAAAAATAACGAAAATTATGAGATAAGCTTAATTTTCACTAATAATGTTTATATAACTTTATCGACAGAAATAATTGAAGTAACTCTAGATGATCAAAATAAAATTGATTAATGATTAAAATATTAGACAATAAAATTAAAAACTTTGATGTAGCTTTGGATAAACTGCTATCTAAAAGAAAAAATAAAGTTCAGCTTAACTCAGTTTCAGTTACTAAAATTATCAAAGATGTTAAAAAGAATGGTGATAAAGCTGTTTTAAAGTATGAAAAAAAATTTAATAAAAATAGTATTATTATTCCAAATCCTAAACAAATAATTAAAGTTATAAAGTCCCTAGATCCAAAAGTTAAAAAAGCAATCGATCTTGCTTATAATAGAATTTATAAATTTCACTCTTTGCAAAAATTTAAAGATATTTCTTATATTGATAAACTACAAAATAAATTAGAATATAAATACGTCCCAATTGAATCTGTTGCAATTTATGTACCAGGCTCAACAGCTTCATATCCATCTAGTGTTTTGATGAACGCAATACCCGCTCTTGTTGCGCGTGTTAAAAGATTAGTGATGATTAACCCTGGGTTAAAAGGCATACAAAATCCAGCAGTATTATATGCTGCAAGAAAATGTAAAATTAAAGAAATCTATTCAATAGGTGGGCCATCAGCGATTGCAGCAATTGCATATGGTACTAAAAAAATTAAAAAAGTTGATAAAATTGTAGGCCCAGGAAACTCTTATGTAGCAGCTGCTAAAAAAGAAGTCTTTGGTGATGTAGGAATTGAAGGGATGATTGCTGGACCTTCAGAGGTGACAATTGTATGTGATAAGTTCTCAAATCCAGAATGGATTGCAAGTGATCTTATAGGACAGGCAGAACATGATAATCTTGCTCAATGTATTTTAATTTCAAAAGATAAATTAATTATCAAAAAAGTTAATGAAGAAATTAATAAACAATTGAAAGAT
>Ga0115000_10003860_pt1 | contig 12424 bp, 11 predicted proteins | sample ArcticOcean_MG_C_6_FD_89690 | JGI IMG/M metagenome (GOLD analysis project Ga0115000, IMG submission 89690) | Marine microbial communities from western Arctic Ocean - ArcticOcean_MG_CB8_128 | ecosystem: Environmental > Aquatic > Marine > Oceanic | place: Arctic Ocean: Canada Basin | collected... | reverse complement strand
CTGCATCAAAGTCATCACCTCAAATAGTTCATCAAGTGTTCCAAATCCCCCTGGAAAGACAACATATGCTGATGCGTATTTAACAAACATCACTTTTCTCGTAAAAAAGTATTTAAAATTAAAACTAATATCTTGATACCTATTTGGTTCTTGTTCATGTGGCAAAATAATATTTAGACCAATGCTGTTAGATTTACCACGAAAGGCACCTTTATTTATTGCCTCCATTATGCCGGGGCCACCCCCCGAAATAATAGAAAATCCTAAGTTAGATAAATCGTATGCAACATCCTCAGCCATTTGGTAATATCTATCTTTCTCTTTTGTCCTAGCGCTTCCGAACATAGAAATCGCTGGCATTATTTTTTTAAGCTCTGACGTTTCCATCAGCTCTTTCATAATGTCTAGGAACTGATCATTCTCATAATTATTAATATCTATTGTTTTTTTCACAAATTATTATCTTCGATTACCTAGGTGAAAATAAAAGATATTTAGTCTAAGTTTTAGCTTCAATTTATTTACTTTTCAAGAAGGCTTCTGAGCATCCACGCGGTTTTTTCATGAACATTTATCCTTTGTGTCAACATATCCTCTGTCGCCTGATCACTCGCTGTTCCAACTAACCCATATATACTTCGAATAGTCTTAATCACGGTCTCATGTCCTACAACTAAAAGCGCAACCATCTCCTCTGCCTTTGGAGGGTTTGATGGTGCATCTTTAACTGATGAATAATGAGAAAAATCTTTATATGAACCAATCGCAAATTGATCTAAAGCTCGAATTCTTTCTGCGATGACATCAACCGAATTCCACAACTCAGTATATTGATCCATAAACATTAAATGCAAAGTATTAAACATTGGGCCTGTCACATTCCAATGAAAATTATGCGTATTTAAATAAAGTGTATACGTATCTGCTAAAAGCTTTGAGAGGCCTTCAGCAATTTGTTGTCTATCTGAATCATTAATACCAATATCAATTTGTCTTTTCACTAAGCTCATTTGAGACTCCTTCGTAAATATTTATTGAATTGTTAACAGCGTAGTGTCAACTTTTTTAACCCTTCAATACCCTTTGTTTCTATTATTGAAACATCAGCAGCTGATTGTGAAACTATACCCATTCAAATATCAAACTATTATACATATTGTGTATCATTTAAAAATGAAATTATGTAGTTTGGTTGGTGTTTATTTTCTGCATTATTGAAATTCTATCATCTAACTTTTGATCTAGAATAAGAAAAAGAATAGTAGCAGAAAACAAAATACTCATAATTTTTTATTAGACAAATTAATATAGATTAATATTGTATAATTTGTAAATAATTTAAATTGTAAAACTTAAGAAATGATAAATACAAAAAATTCATTAATTTTAATTTTGATTAGTTATTCAACAAATGTTTTTGCCTATATTGATCCTGCATCAGGCAGTTTCATTATGTCGCTAATTATTAGTGCTCTTGTTTTTATAAAGTTTTTCTGGTTTAAGATGAAGGTAGCTATTTATAACTTTCTAATTAAGAAGAAAGTATTAAAAAAGAAAAATCTAAAAAAATAAATCGTGCAAATATTTATCCTTGGTGCGACAGGACCGATTGTTGGAAAATTACCGACAGCACTTCATAAAGTTAATTTCTCATCAACTGTTCTAGACTGGCAACTAAATAGCTTTGAATCCATCTCCCCCAAAAAAATAAATTATTTAGGAGGTTATTTATTAGATGAAATTATTTCAAAATACCCAAATTTTCATTATATAAAAATTAAAAATTGGGAATCAAATACCTTACTAAACACACTATCAAAAGCATCGTTTAAAAAATCTAAATCTTTACTATTGTATGCCGATACCATTTTTAGACCCTCCATTATTAATGAAGTGATAAGCAAAACCTCAGACATTGTTATTGCTGTTGATAGTCACTATAAAAATCGATATATCAATAGACCATCAAATGATATTAAAAAAGCAGAAATTATTAAACCTACCTCAGGTAAATTAATTAATAAAAGTTGTGAGTTCTCAGGGCTTATTTCAGTAAGTAAAAAATTATCTGAAGAATTAAAGAAAATAAATATTAATAAAATAAATGGAAATTTGTTAGATCTTATTAAGTATTTGCGAGATATTGGATACACAATTGATTTTGTTGATTGTTCAAATAATTGGGCTGAATTAAATGAGCCTGGTGATATAGCAAAATTTATTCTCGGAACAAAAGCTGACACACTTAGAAGATTATCTCCCATGGCAACAACATTTAAAATATGTAAACAAGTTAGCTTTAATTTAAAGAGTTGGGAAAAAAAACATAAATTAATCATCAATAATATTCAATCTAATTTTCCTAGTACATTTCTAGCAATTAGGAGTAGTTCTATAAATGAGGATTCTTGGAAAAGCTCAAATGCAGGAAAATATTTATCACTGCTTAACGTTGATAGTAGCTCAAAGGTGTCTATAAAATCTTCTATAAATAACGTTCTTAAATCATATAAGAGTAATGTTAAAAACAATCAAGTTTTAATCCAAGAACAAGTAAAAAATGTCGAATTATCTGGAGTTATATTCACAATTAATATGGAATCGGGTGCTCCTTACTATGTTATCAACTATGATGATATCAGTGGAACTACAGATAAAATTACCCAAGGCTCTTTGGAAGAATCTAAAACAATTATTATATATGAAGGCTCAAATTATTATTTAGATGAAGTTGAACCAAAATTAATAAATATTACAAAGTCAATTAAAGAAATAACCAAATTATTATCATTTGATAAACTTAATATCGAATTTGCAATAACAAAAAAAAATGAAGTATTTATTTTTCAAGTCAGACCTGTATGTATAGATTACAGAAAATTTGAAATTTTCTATCCAAAAATACCTGTCGAACTTAAAAAATCTGCAAACAAATTTATCCAATTAAGAAAAAAAAGAAACACCATTTTTAGTAATATGGCAGATTGGAATCCTGCAGAGATGATAGGTTCACATCCAACGCCTCTAGCATTAGATCTTTATACAAAATTAATAACAGATAAAAATTGGTTAAAACAAAGGGAAGAGTTCGGTTATCATAGCTCAATAAAAGACCCTTTAATTATTAAATTTTGTGGTCAACCATATATTGATGTTGGGCAAAGCTTTAATTCATTCATACCCAAAGATATTAATAATAAATTAAAGAATAAATTGGTTGATTCGTATTTAAAATATCTTAAAGCAAATCCAAAACTGCATGATAAAATTGAATTTGAAGTAGTATTCACATCATGGACGCCTAATTTCATCCCCGAAGCTAAGGTTAGATTTAATAAAAGTAATATTTTATTAAAAGAAATAAAAGCTCTAGAGGAATCTCTGATTAAGCTCACAAGATCTTCTATTGAAAATTTTAGTCCAGACAACCTAGAATTAAGAAAGTTAATAAAAGAAAGAAGTTCATCAAAATTAAAGTCCTTAGATAATCTTCCAAAATCGCTGAAATTACTTCGTGATTGCGGCAGGTATGGAATTTTGCCCTTTGCACATGCTGCAAGACATTCGTTTCTATCACAATATTTACTTAAAAGTTTACAAAGTAAAAAAAGTATATCAACTCATAGAATAAATGAATTTATGCAATCAATATCAACAGTAACAAGTGACTTTTGTAATGATCAAATGATGGTAAATAATGGAGATATGCAAATTAAAGAATTATTAAAAAAATATGGCCATTTACGTCCTGGCACATATGATGCTCTAGTACCTTCATATTCTGAGAAACCAAAGAATTATCTTAATCATTTAATTAGTAAAAGACATTTAAAAAATAAAAAAGAATTCAAATTGACAAAAAATGAAATAAATTTAATTACTAAAGTGCTTAAGCCATTGAAATTAAATCACTCTGTTCCTGAATTATTTGAATATTTTAAAAAGACGATTATACAAAGAGAGTTATTAAAATTTGAATTTACCAAAAATATTAGTCAAGCTATTGATGCTTTGATTTTATTTGGTAAAGAGGTTGGACTAGAAAGAAGAGAAATTGTTAATCTTAAAATTTCAGATTTTAGGGCCTTCAGTTTAGGACAAAAAAGCTTTCAAGATTTAAGATCAATAATTGATAAAAGAGAATTAGAATATAACGTTAATAACATTATTAATTTGCCTACATTGATTAAATCACAAAACGACTTTTACTGCTTCTTACAAAGCGAGGCTCAAGCAAACTTTATTACAACTAAATCTATATTATCTAAAACGATTAGTATTGATCTTATGTCAACCAAAAAAATTTCTAGTGCTATTGTATTGGTTAGGAAAGCCGATCCAGGGTTTGATTGGATATTTAGCCATAACATCAATGGATTAATAACAGAATATGGTGGGGCTAATTCCCATATGGCAATTCGAGCAGCAGAGCTTGGTTTACCAGCAGCTATAGGGGTTGGTTCGAAAATATTTGATGAGCTTCTTAAAAGTAAATTAATTAAATTGAATTGTAGAAATAGAAACATTAATATTATTTCATGAAAAAAATTATTGCAATTACCCAAAGAGTTGAACGGTTCAATAAATATGAAGAACTTCGAGATTGTTTAGATCAGTCATGGTCAGCTGTGGCCAAAAAATTAAATTATGAGTTGCTTCCTTTACCTAATAATTCAAAGCCTAAAGAAATATTTTCTGCATTCAATCTCTCTGGAATCATTTTAAGTGGAGGTAATTCAATCTCAATTGATAAAAATAATGATGAGAGTGATGTATCCATTCAAAGGGATAATTTTGAACGCGAATTAATAAAACTTGCCATTTCAAAGCAAATCCCCCTTTTAGGGGTATGTCGGGGGATGCAATTAATAAATATATATTTTGGCGGGTCTATAGTGAAAATTAATGGTCATGTGAATGTAACTCATGACATAAAAATAAATTTAAAGAATAAATATAATAATTTAATGACAAGTGTAAATAGCTATCATAATTGGGGCATAACAACGCAGTCCTTATCAAGCGAGTTATTGACTTTTGCAAATGCTACTGATGGCACAATTGAAGGTTTTATTCATAGAAATCATAAAGTGGGAGGAATTATGTGGCACCCTGAGAGAGGTGATTTTGATGCTATTACTCAAGAAATAATCAAAAATCTATTAGATGACTAAGGCGCTTATTCTTGCTGCTGGTTTGGGAAGTAGACTTCATCCACTTACGTCAAATAAACCAAAAACACTAATTCCATTATTTGGTGAAAGTATTTTGTTAAGGCAAAAAAAGGTCTTGAACGCTTTAGGTATAGATAATATTTCCGTGGTAGTTGGACACATGGCAAAATCAATAGAAAGGTTAAATTTTAACTGTATTTATAATGATAATTATGAGAGAACAAATATGGTTTCTAGTTTTTTTTGTGCAAAAGATTTTTTTTCTAAGAAAGAAGACTTGATTGTAAGTTATGGAGACATTATTTATCAAAAAAATAATTTGAAAAAATTATTGAAATCATCCGAAGAAATTAGTGTGATGGTTGATAAAGATTGGTTGAGATATTGGAAATTAAGGTTTAGCGATCCATTATCTGATGCTGAATCATTGATAATTAATTCTGATAATTCAATCAAAGACATTGGAAAGAAAACAAAAGATTATAAAAATATTCAAGGGCAATATACAGGACTATTAAAAATTAAATCAAGCTCAATTATGAATATTTTAGATTTTTATAACAATTTAGATAAAAGTAAAATTTATTATAAGAAAAAATTTAATGAATTAGACTTTACAACTTTTCTACAGATTTTAATTGACCATTCATGGAAGGTTTATGCAGTAGATATTTCAAATGGTTGGCTAGAAATTGATTCGAAAACAGATTTAGATTTATATGAAAAGTTAGAAAAAAAAGGCATGTTAAATAAATTTTTTAATTTAAATGATTAAATTAATAGAACAAATTAATGTACTTATAAAATTTCTTAAAGCTGTAAATGAAAAGCAACCAATTATTTTTTATTCAGAAGGTAATGCAAGTTGGCCACATATATCAAATTTGTTAAGTGAGCTATTAAAAAATAAAGTTGAAATTATTTTCCTTACATCATCGAATGATGATCCTGGGTTAAAAATTAAAGATAAAAGGTGTGAATCATTTTATATTGAAAGGGGTTATGTATTAAATTGGCTATTTAATAATCATACTGGCAAACTAATGATTTTAAGCACTCCAGACCTTAATAAATTCCAACTCAAACGCTCGCGTAATAAATGTCATTATATTTATACCCATCATTCATTAGTTAGTCATCATATGGCTTACAGGAAAGGTGCATTTGATAATTACGATACTATTTTATGCGCTGGGCCTCATCACTATAGAGAAATTAGGGCAATTGAAAATAAATATAATTTAACAAAAAAATATTTAATTAAATTCGGTTATGCATTATTTGATAATATAAAAATAATAAAATATAAAGATATTTTGACAAGTAGAAAAAATATTCATGTTGTTATTGCCCCATCATGGGGAGTTAATTCAATATTTGAAAAAATTGGAATTGAGCTAGTATCCTTACTTATTAAAGAAAAATTTAAAATTACCTTAAGGCCTCATCCTGAGACAATTAGGCAAAATTCAAAGAATTATAATAATTTAAAAAGTCAATTTAGTGATAATAAACTAATTTCCTTCGATGAAATACCAAGTAGTTTTAAAACTTTCTCAACATCAACACTTTTAATTACAGATTATTCTGGAACTTCATTTGAGTATGCATTTGGTTATTTAAAGCCTGTATTATTCATCGATTTACCAAAAAAAATTAACAATAATGATTTCGAATCAATAAAGCATATTCCTATCGAGATTTCATCTAGAAGTAAAATTGGAAAAATTATTAAGACCACTAATTTAAGCTCTGTTTCTCACGAAATTAAAAACTTATTAAATATAAAATATACACTGCAGCTTAAGAAAGAAAGAAAGAAATATTTATATAACTATGGTAAAGCTTCAAAAAATGGCGTTGGTGAAATTATTAAATTATTTCGAGATTTATGAAAAATATGAATCATAGTAATTACACCCTTAAATTTAGTGAAATCACACAAATAATTGGTATTTTTTGCTTAATTTTTTTCGTTATCAACCCACTATCATTATTTATTTTCAACATAGCAGAATGGGATGTTGATTTTTGGTTACCACTTTCACTTGTTATTGTTGGAATTGCTGTTTTTTTAATATCTCTATTAGTATTTTTTCTACTATTTAACATTTCAAGAATTTTTATTTCTATTTTATCCATACTTATTTTAGTTATTTCTATTTCAATCTTGTTAAATGATATTCTTTTTCCTTTAGAATTAGATAAATTAGGACTTAAGTCTCTTTATAGCGAAGAGCCGTTCTTAATCAGTTTTGGGGAGTCCTTTTTAGCTCTTGGTGTCTTCTTCCTATACTTAAAATTTCTTAAAAAGAATAAATTTTTTTTATCTTCATTATTAAAAATTATTTTTCTTATTATCTTTATTTTAATTTCACTTTCCCTTTTTTATTTTATGGACCAACAAGAAAATAAATTAAATAATACAAAAGTAATAAATAATAATTCGAAATTACCGAATATTTACCTTATTCACTTAGATGGTTATCAATCAGATTATTTTGTAAAATACTTAAATGAAACTAATTCAAAATCAAAATTTGATGGTTTTACTTTTTATAAAAATAATGTTGTAAATTATCCATATACCCATCCCTCTATATTAAGTTATCTTACTAGTACCCAATATAACGGATCAACAAGGAAGGAGTGGAGAGATAAACTTAATGAAAGTCTTTTTGTAAGAATAAAGAGTAATGGTTACAAAGTTAAATATTATGGTGATGAATCATATAAATATTTAATTGACCATGATGAACACATAAGTACTCGAGATGTGCTTAAAACTAACAATATTCACCATCCACTAATAATTAACTTTATTCAACTTTCACTAGCAAAAAACCTTCCTAACTATTTAACAAATGAGTCGTTATCTTATGGAAAAGAAATTGGGAATAAATTTTTTACTTTTATTAACCCATCACTGCCCTCTTATATAGCTAATATTGAAAAAGGCTATGGTGCTAATGGATCAGTATTAAAACTTAAATCGTTTATTAAAGATATTGAATATCAAAATGCATTTGGAGAATTAACATATGTTTTAGTCGGTTTTCCTCATTGGCCATATGCTGTTGATAGTAATTGTGAATATAAGAATCCAACTAATGACAATTTATCATCAGACTATTATGATCAAATCACTTGTGCAAATTCCATGCTCTTTAAGTTTTTTAATAAACTTAAAGAGCATGGAAAATATGATGACTCAATGATTATAGTCCTATCTGATCATGGTTCTCATGCCTTAACACAGCTAGTTGATCCCCTTAACAATTCATTCGAAAATGTAAAAGGCTCAAAAAAACCCTATGCCCCAGAAATGTCTCATTATAGTATTGAATCGCTCGAGGCTCACGCCAGAGGTTTATTATTGATTAAAAGACCTTACCAAAATGGAAAATTAATATACTCCGATATGCCTACACAATTACTTGATTTGTTTCCAACAGTTATGGGATTAATTGGTGAAAATAATTATATTGCTGAAGGAATAGATATTTATAATAAAACTATCCCAAATGATAGAAAAAGATACTTTAATATAACCGGCCCCCTTGATAGTAAATATTCAACAACTAATTATAAAACCTTTAATGTAACTTATAACGAACAAGAACATTTAAAGTTAAAGGAAAATAAAGATTTTAAAGGGGATGAAGTTAATATTAAAGACTACCTTAGTGAAGTAAAAGATAAGAAATTTAATGAGATAAGGTTTTTTTACTTTGATTTGAATGGAAGAATTACGGCTGACCATAAAAGTATTTTTACAAAGGGTATTGAGTCATTTAGTCATCTAGGTGCATGGACAAATGGAAGAAACATAAAAATTGCTTTCAACACAAAAAGTGCGAAAAAGAAATACTATGAAAATTTAGAATTTAATTTAATCGGGGCCTTTGTTAGTAAAATTAATCCTAAAATTAATGTAAAAATCTATGCTAATGAAACTTTTATAGGAGATATGAATTTTGCATTCCCGACAAATCCTTCAACACATAATTATCAATTTTCTTTCAAACTTCCGCCGGAGATAATTAAATCAAATAGCATCGTTGAAATTGATTTGATTATAGACGGCGCAAATTCAGAATTTAATATGGGTACAGGAGAAGACAAAAGATTATTAGGTCTTAGTTTAAAAAACATCAAAATAAAATAAATCTAAATATCTTTGCTCTGATTTAATGTTTGAATTGTTAATATTCTTTCATCCACCTTTTGATCAAGAATAAGAAAAAGAGTGATAGCAGCAAACAAAATAATCATACTTTTTATTAGATAATTTTTTATCATGAGGCCTTAGCCCTTCCTGCTATTTCTATTTTTAATTCAGATTCTCGTATTGAGATCTCTTTAATCATTGATGTTGCTTCAATTACTCCTAAAGAGGAGGCTCTTTTGAGCCATTGACTTGCCAATAGATTATCTTTTTGGACTCCATTTCCATCCTTATAAATTAATCCAAGGTGGTAATGTGCCTGAGGTAAGTCTTTCTTTGCGGCAGTTTTGAAGTATTCAAAAGCAATAGAGGGATTAACTGATACCCCAAGTCCATAATAATATAAAAAACCGAGATTAAGCTCTGCCTCAGCAATATCGGCTTGAACTGCTTTAAGGTAATGTTGCCTTGCTAATGCATAATCTTGAAAAGTACCGCGGCCATATTGATGCATTAAGCCAAGGTTAAATTCAGCCTCTAATAAGTTTTGATTTGCAGCTTTTTGATACCACTCGTAAGCCCTTTCATAGTTTAGAAATTCATCAGGGCCATAATGCAAAATTTGTGCGATATTAAATTGAGCCTCTTTCATTCCTTGTTCTGCTGCTAATTCATATAGCATTGCAGCATAAGTAAGATTTTTTTGAATGCCCAGACCATAGTGATACATTTGCGCTAAATTATATTGAGCTTCAATAAGCCCCTTTTTAAGTTCTTCACATTGATATCTATTTTTAGACAATTGTTGTCGAGATGATTTTTCAAACCAATAAAATGCAGTCTCTAAATTTATCTGTCTACCTAGGCCATATCGTTCCATCAAGCCTAAATTAAATTGCGCTTCAGGATTATTATTTTTAGCTGATTTATAGTAGAAATCATAAGCCTCCTGATAACTAACCAACTTACCTTTGCCATAATGATGCATCAAACCAAGGCTAAAATTAGCTTCACCTATACCATTACTGGCTGCCTTTTTGTAAAGCTCTAAGGCTTTGGAGTAATCTTTAGTTAGATTGTTGCCGAAGTAATAGTGATTGGCTTTTTCTAATTGAGCATTTCCGATTTGATTCGTGGTTGGAGAGTTTCCAAAACCAACAAATTGACTATCTTTAAACCATGTTTGCCAAAAATCGCCATCTTGGCATTTCCCTTGCGAGTAACTGAGTGAGGAAAACATTACTAATTGAACGAACATTAAGCATAAACTTTTAATTTTCATAACCTACCTTTTAAATATAAATTGATATTAGGTAGACGAAAATAAGCGTAATTGTCAGGAATATAATTTTAAAATTTAATAAACTAACCCTTTTTTAATTAAATACTCCAAGTTCGATCTGGCATCTTCATTCCCAAGTGCGGATGATTTTTTATACCACTCATAAGCCTGCATATAGCTCTGATCAACATTAACCCCAAGTTCATACATAAGGCCCAGATTAAATCTGGCATTTGAATTATATTGGTTTGCTAATACTAAACAATTCTCAAGGCTTAAAGTTGCATTAAAAGAGCATAAGTTGTCGTCCACATTTACAAGTAATATTTTCTCATCCTTAGCCGGATCATAACGAGACCAAAAGCCAGTAAAGCCTCCATGCTTATCAAAATGTTCGCCCCAAAAACCTTTATCGTTGGTTTCATTTTCTATTATTTTGTTTCCAGTCTCTTTTGCCAAAATAATATGATTTAATTCATCTTTAACAGATACAACGCCATCATAAGTTTTTTTAGAGGCGTAGACGAAACCTGTCCCAAGGATAACAATTAGAAATGCTTTAAATTTATTTTCAAAAAATGATGTCCATAGATATTTTGAAGACCTCTCATCTTCTTTCTTCGCGATAGCCTCCCTCACATTTTGGTAAAATGCATCATCTTGGTCAAGTATTTCATTTTCTATTTTTTTATTTTCCGCAATCCAAGCATTTCTCAAAAGACGAGCCTCAAGTCTTGTTTTAGCGTTTATACCTCTCACTACAACACCTTGAAGCATATCTATCCAATCTTGTAGTATTTTTTGTTCTTTATTCTTCATCTTATTTACTCTTCAATTTCATTGCATATCTCTGTAAATGATCTAAATTTTTTCCTACATTGACTCATATATTCTCTTGTAGCCCCGTACGATCTTCCAATGATTAATCTGATCTCTTCAGTGTCTTTGTTTAGCAAAATATAATCCAATACTTCTGCCCTTTTTGGTTCAGCTTCACGAAATTTTGCCAATTGTTCTTGAACGCAACCAGAACGCGTCTGGCTTTTCTTATCCAATATTTTTAGTACTTCAGATTGATCTCTATCTTCATCAAAAGGAACCTCCCTATTTTTCTTTGAAATCCTGACATGATCATTTACCATATTAGTAAGGACGCGGTACATCCACGTTCTAGCAAATTCAATATTTTTTATGGAATTTGATTTCATATAAAGCTTATCAATGGTAAATTTTTGCACCAAGTCACTCGCATCATCATAATTAATATTCCTTTTCATTGCGAAACCGATAAACTCCTTTCTAAATCCATATTTCTCAAAAAGTATCAAAGCCTCATCATTACGACCTTCCCTAAGCAATTGAATAATTTCAGTTGCCTGATTTCGTTTTGATAGCTTTTCTTTGATCATTTACTTCCCCCTGTAAGTAAATCTACACCACTTTATTTATTATTCATAGACTTGTTGTTTTGACAATCTCTTCGCATAATTCCTTTGCTTTTAATTTTGCTGCAACGTATCCATTTAGACTATATTCATCTGATGGGATATCAAAATAAATTTTGTGAGGGTTGGTAACTTCAACTTTTATTGTATTAAAATATGCCATTAACGAATCAAACATCTGTCCTTGAATAAAATTCCCAAAGAAAGCTATTTTTAGTGTGGCAAAATCAAATACATCAATTAAATCTGTATTAATAATCGCTGGGTCTTCACCTTCTGCCTGTGGAAAATTGATTCTTAAATCAATACTCTCTCCCTTGAAATCATAAAGACGTTCTTTATTAATTTTTTTAGT
>Ga0115000_10003854_pt1 | contig 12438 bp, 7 predicted proteins | sample ArcticOcean_MG_C_6_FD_89690 | JGI IMG/M metagenome (GOLD analysis project Ga0115000, IMG submission 89690) | Marine microbial communities from western Arctic Ocean - ArcticOcean_MG_CB8_128 | ecosystem: Environmental > Aquatic > Marine > Oceanic | place: Arctic Ocean: Canada Basin | collected... | reverse complement strand
TCATTGAAGTTGGTGACACAGTAAGTGAAGACACTACAGTTTGTATTATTGAGGCGATGAAGATTTTCAACGAGATTAAAGCGCAGTGTTCTGGCACTGTTACGAAAATCCTTGTCGCTAACGGCGAGCCAGTTGAATTTGGCCAACCTTTGTTCCTAGTAAAACCATAAGAAAGTCTAGCAATGTTCGGTAGAATTTTAATCGCCAATAGAGGTGAAATCGCATTACGCATCATTCGGGCTGCTCGCGAGCTAGGTGTCGAAACCGTCTGCGTCTATTCAGAAGCAGACGCAGATGCTCCATGGCTTGAACTTGCAGATGCAAGTGTATGCATTGGCAAAGCGCCATCGGCGGATTCGTATTTGCGAATCGATAGAATAATTTCTGCCGCTGAAATGACTGACTCTGAAGCAATCCATCCGGGATATGGCTTCCTCGCTGAGAATGCTCACTTTGCTGAAGTTTGCAGAGATTGCCATATTGAATTTATTGGTCCAACTCCTGAAGCAATGAACCTTCTTGGGGATAAAATTAATTGCAAGCGTCTTGCTCGCAAAGCAGGCACGCCAGTGTTCCCCGGAACCGATGGTGAAATTGAAGAGTTAGACGAAGCTATTGAAATTGCAGCTGAAATTGGATACCCCGTCATTGTAAAAGCAACAGCAGGTGGTGGCGGCAAGGGCATGCGTGTAGCGCACAATGTGGCAGCGTTGAGAACAGCAGTAACGGCTGCTCAGCAAGAGGCTATTGCTTCATTTGGCAACGGTGCAGTGTATCTTGAAAAGTTTCTAGACCAAGCACGTCATATTGAAGTGCAAGTTTTGGGTGACAAGCACGGCAACGCAGTGCATTTGTTTAACCGGGATTGCACAAGCCAACGGCGACATCAAAAATTAATCGAAGAGGGTCCAGCCCCCGGCGTTGATGCAGAAATTCGTAACCAAGTTTGCGAATCCGCCGCAGAACTGATTCGCAAGGCAAATTATAGTGGCGCCGCTACAGTTGAATTCTTGATGAATAAAAAGCAAGAGTTTTTTATGCTTGAAGTGAATACTCGCGTGCAAGTGGAACATCCTGTTTCAGAAATGATTACAGGTGTTGATATTGTGAAAGAATCTATTCGTGTTGCAGCAGGCGAGAAATTGTCTTGGACTCAAGATGAAATTCAACTGAAGGGCCATGCTATCGAATGCCGTATAAACGCTGAAGACCCAAGCAAAAACTTTATGCCGCAGCCGGGCACTATCGAAACATGGAAAACTCCTGGAGGGCCAGGAGTACGCTTAGAAACACATGTCATTCCAGGGTATCGCATTCCGCCTAACTATGACTCAATGATTGGTAAGCTGATTGTGCACGGTAGGGACCGTAATGAAGCGATAGATAGAATGCGTGCAGCCCTTGGAGAGTTTGTCGTAGGCCCAATAGCAACAACAATTCCCCTGCATCAGCGGTTATTAACGCAACATGCATTCGTTTCAGCAGATTTCGATATCAACTGGGTTGAACGATTGCTTGACGAAAAGTAACTGACTAAGATTTACTTCTGGCGTTGGGCTTCAACTTCAACATCGCAACGACCTATAGTAATATCGCCGATTCTGAATTCGCGAATATCTACGTCAGCTGTAACCATAAAGAGAAGTTTGAACACTATATCTTTCCCTGGTCGAACTTTCGAAACAAAGTTTTCAATGCCATGCATACTTTGAATAGGTTCGTCAGGAGTAAGAATCATGTCAATCTTCTTTCCTTGAATAATATAATAGCCAAACGGTTTATATTCTCTGTCTTGAGAGTCAACAAGAATAATTGAAGCATTGGATTCTGTTTTGTACAAATCTTCAAACGCTGCGGCTTTGCCGGGCGATGCGTCAAGTTGCACAATGCCCGTGCCTTCAAATGCAGCAATACCTTTTACAGTTTTTCCTCTACTGGTGTTTGATTTGTTGCCGCTAAACTTGCCGTGTGTCAGGTAATCTAAGTCGTTTACTTGAAGCGATCCTGCCAGGTCGTTTACAGAAGTGCGTAGAGGCAACTTTGATGTGTTTTTTACGAGATCTTGGATATCGTTGCCAAACACGTCTCTGTCAACAATTTGATTTTCAGAATCATCATTAGTTAAGAATACAACTGCATCAGCAGAAGTAAGTTCAATAGTCTTTGTAAGTTCGAAACGCGTGCCTCGAATTTGAATGAACTTAGGATTCAGCCGAGCATTTCTTGTATCAAACACGAAGGTCAGCATGATTTCGGATTGGCCTGGAATACTTGTGGCGTAAGAAGAGATACCATCAAACACAAAGAGTTCTTCTGAAAAATCTTTTGTCGTTGCGTTTTGCACTTTCTGCTTCCACGAATCAGGGAAGTACACCTTTGGTTCGTTGCCATTACGAACTTCGTCGACAAGACGAACTTGAGATTTAGCAAGTACCAACTGTTTATTGAAGTCCCGCGCGCTTGGTGCAAATTTCACTTGTACTATGGCCAATCCATTCTCGCTTTTTGCAAAAGTAAGTACTTCAGCGTCTCTTCGCATGATTGAAATTTGACCATTGCCCTCTTGGACTGTATCACGCAACAGTGTTGCTTGTTCGTCCATGTGCGGATTGAACTGTTGAAGCGGCATGCCGCCAAACAAATCTGGGTGTAAGGTGCCAACGCTAAGCTTGCTATAAAAAGCAGAAGTTAGGTACGTAACATCGAGCCAAGGTGCATTTACCTTTTCAATTTCTTTGCCGGCTTCTGCCCGAGCAGTCCCACGGTAGTCCATAATGTTATTTGTTGATTGCACGTACCCTGCGCCAATCAAACAGATGCCGACGGATAACACGCCCGAAACAAACCCTGCAGCGCCACCGAAAGCAAGGTTTGCCCAACTTGGGAATTGGATATTTGCAGGAGCAATTTTATCACTCGCTACTCGAAGGGCAAGAAGAGTGATTGCGAATACGCCAACAAGAGAGAATCCCCATGCATAATTATCAAAGCTTCCGCCGCTCATAATCCACATTGTGAGTGGCTCCCACAGCGCTAGTGCAAATGCTCCAGCAGTTATGACACAAACCATATGTAGAACGGCACTAAAAAGACCTTCGTTTGACCACCAATATGCGATGAGTAAAACGAGTCCGACGATTGCTATGTTAAAAATAATAAACATGGTTCTTATTTACTCGCAGGTGCTTTCTTTTTCGTTGGCTTCTTTTTATTCACACGCCCGAATTCTTCTAGCGATGTTTCGCCAGAGGCAACCTTTTGCCATGCTGCTTCTTGCAAACGGATGTACATTTTATTGCGTTTTGCTTGGGCCATCGCGGCTTTTAGGTCGCCAGCAATGAGGTGTTTTCTAGTATCGCTATCTAGGAAGAGTGTTTCAAACACGCCGATTTGGCCTAGATACCCGTTACCTTTGCACACGGGGCATTCGATGATTTTGTTTTTATGTTCAACTTGCCCACTTTTGCGGTAGAGCTGTTCAACTGTATTTACTGGTAATCCTTGTTTCGCTAAGTCCGCTGACGGCGTGTAAGCAACTCGACAGTTTTCGCAAAGCTTGCGAACAAGTTTTTGATACACAACTGCTTGAAGGGCATCAAACGATTGTCTTGGGTCTGCAACAAAACCTGCCCATCGCGAAACAAGTTCGGACGTTGATGAAGCTGGCATGGACACAAAAATTAGTGGGCCCTCTTTCCCAGGTTTTGCTGCAATTTTCGCGGCATCTGCCTCCACTAAGTCAGCGGCTAGGATTACATCAGGGTCGCGGCGAATAGTAGTTTGCAATTGGCTTGCATAGTCACCTTCCATTTCTTCAGAATTTTGATGCGTAATTCCCTCGAGCGTTGCAATTGGTTCTTGCTCAAGAGTAATTAAGTTACTTAGGTACGAGTCGTGTTGACTCATGATGGCATAGTTTGTTGTTGTGACACCACTTTGCTTTGTGCCGCCTATGAGAACAATGCCATGTCTGCGATCATTTTGTTTTAACTGGTCAAGCATTTCGCGTTGCTCAGGAAGCATGCCGATTGATTCCCAGGAGCGAATGACACGCTCAGAAAGGTCGAAATCTAATCTAACAATATGCGTATTTGACGAGCCGGAAGAAGTGAGGTCAACATGGACAGTACCTGCTGGGCCGGAAACATCGAACGTGCCTTTTTGTTTTCTACGAACATCTTGAGGGTCAGTACCTGCAGTTTCTTTCAAGAAGGAAAGCACCTTAGCGCCAATGTCGGCTGGAATAGGTTTTTGTTTTATTGGCATGCCATCTGTGTGGTACATGCTCTGGCAACCATTTGCTGTTAACTGAAATTCTACTCGACTGGCTCTGTTTTCAAGGGCTTGTCCGATGAGTTCATCAGCAGTAAGGTAAATCTCAAGTTGTGGATCTTCTTTTTGCGGTACTTGCACTTCCCCTTGTTTCCCATCAAAACGAAGAGTTGCTTGCCTATTAGCTTTCGCTAATTTGCGAGATTCAAGTGAACTCTTGAGCGAGTCCACGCCGAGTTTGTATTTGTATTCCTCCGCAACTGCTTCGTTACGAATTTTCCAATATACCAAGATGGGCGCCAGTAATAGTATGATTCCTATTGGGAAAGAGAGGTAAAAGTTACCTGCAAACAACATGACTGCTAAAGCAAGTACAGCAGTTCCAACGTAGATGCTGTTCCATTTTTGTGCATCAAGGTGTGCAGAACGCGCGTCTTTTTCAAGGTGCGTACTTACCAGCCATCCCCAAGCAATAAACACAGCGCAAATTAGTAGCGGTTTCCATGGGCTAAGTAGCCAGGCAACTTCGCTATCTGCAGCTAGCAGTGCAATCGACATTATGCAATACCCTTTATTTTCATTTTCAAGTCTTCAGGTTTCGGCGTTGCATCCATAGCGGTTTTCAACGAGACCCATTCCGACTCAACGAGGTTGAAGAGTGCTGTGTTCAAGTCGACCATGCCTTCTTCCGCACTCTTCTTGATAATGTCTAAGAGTTCGCCTTCTCTTGCTTCTAGAATGTACTTTGTAACAATTGGTGTTCCAAGCAAAATTTCAAGTGCAGGAATTCGTGCAACATCTTCGCGCAGTGTCGGAAGAAGTTTTTGGTACACGATGGCACGAAGGTTGTACGCAAGTAATTTTCGAATTTGTGGCCGTTCTGTCTCTGGGAACAAGTCATAAATACGACCAAACGTTTGCCATGCGGATGATGCGTGAATAGTACCGAAAACAAGGTGGCCTGTTTCAGCTGCACGAATAGCTGCTTCGAACGTTTCGTTGTCACGCATTTCGCCAACTAAAACAACATCTGGGTCTTCGCGTACAAGCGCTCGCAGTGCTTCATTAAAACTAAGGCAGTCAATGCCTACTTCGCGCTGGTTAATAGTTGCTTTTTGATCGTTAAAGATATATTCGATGGGGTCTTCGATTGTGACAATGTGGCAACGCTTGCGTTGGTTTACATAATTCAACATCGCTGCGATGGATGTAGACTTGCCTGAACCGGTAACACCCGCAAAAAGAATTAGGCCGTTTGCACTCAACGCAACTTCACCAAGAATCTCTGGAAGATGCAATTGTTCGAACGTCATAATGTCTGAAGTAATCAAACGACAAGCGAGAGAAGGGCGACCACGAGCCATAAACAAGTTGATACGGAATCGGTTGTCATCGTCGTAATCATACGCCAAGTCGATTTGACCTTTGGCATGGAATATTTTGTACTGAGCGTCATCAAGTATGTCGCGAGCAATTTGATAACAAAGCGGCTCGGAATTTAACTCGGCATCAAGGCTTCGAAGCACTCCTCGTACTCGTATCCTTGGCTTTGTACCGGCTTTAATATGCAGGTCTGATGCTTCAAATTTGATAGTAGATTTGAGCATCTTCCGGAACTCTTCAATGCCATTGCCTGGCGTGGTTCCTTTGTTGTGATGTACAAAATCTATTGCGTTATCTGGTTCTGTATTGCTCAATGGTATTTCTCTTTTCTTCAATTCCTCAGGACGAGGGTATGGATGGACAGAATAGCACATTAAGCACCCCTATTGAAAGGTTTAGGGTTGATTTAAAGCATGAAAACGAGTATCCTTGTTAGATGGAAAAGTTAAACATTTCTGACGGCATTACTTTTGACGATGTGTTACTTGTTCCGAAGTACAGCGAAGTCACTCCTGACATTGCAGACACGTCTACTCGCCTTACAAACCGTATATCCTTGAATATCCCTTTGATCTCAGCACCAATGGACACTGTTACAGAGTCCGCTTTGGCTATTGCTTTGGCGCAAGAGGGCGGAATAGGCTTTATGCATAAGAATATGCCACCAAGCATGCAAGCCCTTGAAGTAGCAAAGGTGAAGCGTTCTGAGAATGGTGTTATTACTGACCCAATAACTCTTGGCCCAGAAGATTCGATTGCTAAAGCGACGAATCTTATGGCCCAGCAGAATGTGTCAGGTTTTCCAGTCACCCTCGACGGTGGCGGAAATAGCGAAGTTGTAGGCATATTGACTAGGCGGGATATGAAATTTGTTGATTCAAGTGACCAACTTGTTCGCGAACTCATGACCTCTAAAGATTTAGTCACCGGCTCAGTTGGGACAACACTTGAAGAAGCGGAAGCGATTATGACTCGGGCACGCGTTGAAAAACTTATTCTTTTAGATAGCGCCGGCAATTTGTGCGGGCTTGTAACGATGCGCGATATTGAAAACATACGGCATCACCCGAAGGCCTGTCGAGATAAACGAGGCCGTTTACGAGTTGGCGCTGCAGTTGGTGTTCACCAATACGATCGAGTTGAAGCACTCATCGAAGCTGAAGTAGATGTGCTAGTCGTCGATACAGCACACGGCCATTCTAAAAACGTCATTGATACAGTTCGCGAAATCAAACTCCGTTGGGACATTGACGTAATCGCAGGAAACATTGCAACTACCGAAGGCGCAGAAGCGCTTATCGAAGCTGGCGCTGATGCAGTGAAGGTTGGAATCGGACCTGGCTCAATCTGTACAACACGCATTGTAAGTGGCGTTGGAGTTCCGCAATTGACTGCAATTGTAAACGCTTGCAAAGCCGCGGATAAACATAACATTCCTGTTATCGCAGATGGCGGAGTTCGTCAAAGCGGTGACATAGGGAAAGCGATTGCTGCTGGCGCAAGTTCAGTCATGCTTGGCTCGCTCTTTGCTGGCTTAGATGAAAGCCCTGGCGAATTAATCTTGCATCGCGGTCGTAGATTTAAAACGTATCGTGGCATGGGCAGTGAGGGTGCAATGGGCGCCGGTTCTGCTGACCGATACGGCCAAGCAAATGTTACAAATACAAGGAAATACGTTCCTGAAGGCGTTGAAGGCCGAGTACCGTACCGTGGAAAACTCGGAGAGTTCACCTATCAAATGATTGGCGGATTGCGCGCTGCAATGGGATATTGTGGAACAGCCAACGTGGAAGAACTTCGTAGTCAAGCAACGTTTGTTCGTGTGAGCGGAGCGTCACTTATTGAGAGTCATCCTCATGACATTCAGATAATTAAAGAGGCTCCAAATTACCAAGTTGCAACCGAGACATCACCAAGGTAATACAACTCCGTTAGTAGCTTCGCTGTTGTTAACAGCTTTTGCATCTACTGGCACAAGTGTCATCTGGAATGGTTTGCCATTTATAGGCAAGCGAGATTTTGGATTCAGCGAAAAGGAAACCTTATCGCTGTTCCTACTTGTTGGTGTGGTGTATGTCCTTGGAGCGTTATGTTCTGGGAAAATTACTCGCTGGTTACAAACAATAATTTCTACTCGCGCAATTATTGGCGTGTTGCTCTTAGTGCAAACTATTGCATGTTCATTGCCACTTTTTTTTGAAGGCGCTTGGGTCATTTGGTGTGCAGGTGGTGTTGCTGGTGCATGCAGTTCCGTCCTTTGGCCAATAGTCGAAAGTTACCTTGTGTCTGGTCGGCACGGCAAGGAAATGCGAAGGGTTATTGGGTGGTGGAACATTGTTTGGATGAGTTCAGTTGCTGCTGTTATGTTTGGAATGGCACCAATGATGCAGGACCATGCAACTATGGTGATTGTTGTGTTGGGTGCAATGAATATTGTTGCCATGTGTGCATTGCCTTGGTACGGGAAAAACCCAAGTTCGCATGACGAGGAACAAATACTAGTACATGTGCCTGCGAACTACCGCTCTCTTTTATTGGGAGCGCGGATGATTTTGCCACTGAGTTATGTCATGAATGGCGTGCTTTCGCCCTTGTTGCCATTTATAGTTTCGGGCTTAGATGTTCCAATTTTTTGGCAAACACCACTTGTGGGTGCTTGGATGGTTTCAAGAGTTGGCATTACAGCAATCATGGGTCAATTTTCTGGGTGGCACGGTAAGTGGTCGCTGTTATGGGGCGCATTACTAGTTATGACAATTGGATTTGCTTGTGTGTTAAGCGCATCAAATGTGACGGTATTATTGATTGGTTTGATCTTGTTTGGAGTTGGAGCAGGTGTAACGTATTATGCTGGCTTGTATTACGCAATGTCTGTTGGCAAAGCGGAAGTTGATGCGGGGGGGACCCATGAAGCGCTCATCGGTGGTGGGTATATGGTTGGACCAATTGTTGGGCTGGCAACGATTCAGATGAGTAACGAGACGCAACTCCAGTCGTTCCAACCAATTATCATTGTAATTTTGGTTTTATTAATGCTCACTATTGGTGCGTTAGGACTGTTTACAAGAAAAGCCCGATAACCAAGGGTCAAAACGGAAGATATTGCCCGTAGAATCGTCCTTCCGATGGTAGAACAAGAACAGTAAATAGCTCGTAAAGGAAGAACTATGATTGAATTACTCGCACTCTCGTTAACTCTTGCAATTTCGCAAGATACTCAAATTGCTCCTGAAGCTAGTGCTCGTCCAAGTTTTGGAATGGGCATGCCAAGTGAAGGCGGGCTGCCACCTTTTGATCAAGTTTCTGATGGCTTCGAAACCGTCGTCTCTTCAGTTGGCGGTGAAGGAAGTATGTACACACTGTATCGCGATGATTCTGATCATCTACTCATCGAGTTGTCCCCAGATTACGAAGGGCTGCCAATTTTAATTGCGTATACAGTTTCAAGTGGTATCGGAGAATCAGGCGTACAGGTAGGTGACATGTATGGGTACTGGACACGTATTCACGATCAACTCGTGCTCGTGCAACCGAACCTTGAAGTGAAATCAACTGGCGATGAACAATCGCAAAGTGGCACTGCAAGAGTATTTACTGACAAAATAATTTTAGATGTTCCTATTATCAGCGATGGACCCAACGGCGGTCCAGTTATTGATGGAACAAATTTGTTTTTGCATAACGCCTCGAACTTTTTTGGTCCTGATGTTCGTGGCGCTCGAACTGATCTTGCTGTTCTAAGTAAAGCCAAAAGTTTTCCAACGAATGTAGAGTTGACATTTGAGCTTCCACTTGCAAGTGGCCAATTTGGTTCAATCTCCCATTCAGTACGTACAGTGCCAAAAGATGACGGTTACGAACCACGAGCGGCTGACCATCGCATTGGGTATTTTTCCACAACACATAAAGATCTTGGTGATGCATCAAGCGATGATATGTGGGTACGTTACGTAAACAGATGGCACTTAGAAAAAGCTGACTCATCCCTTAAAATGAGTCCACCTAAGAAACCGATTGTATTCCATTTAGAACATACAATTCCTGTGCGATATCGGCGATGGGTTCGAGATGGCATTCTTGAATGGAATAAAGCATACGAACAAATTGGTATCGTAAATGCTATCGAGGTGTATCAACAAGATGCATCCACTGGTGCGCATATGGAAAAAGATCCTGAAGATGCACGATACAACTTTATTCTCTGGACTAACGCGAATATGGGTTTTGCGATTGGGCCTAGCCGAGTTGATCCTGAAACAGGTCAGATTCTCGATGCAGATATTGTAATGGACGAAGCGTTTGTAACAGGTTGGACTAAGGCGTGGAATAAACTACTTCCAGAAGTCGCTATGCAAAGTTACAGTCCAGAAGCTCGCGAGTGGTTGAAGACTCATCCAAATTGGGACCCTAGAATTCGTCTTGCAAGCCCCCTTGAGCAGAAAGCAATTGCGAAACATATATTGACACTGCCATCTCACCCAGCAATGATCGAAACGACTGATCTTATTGGCGATGATGAATACGATGGTTTAGGAAACCGTACGTGCCAAACGAATGGTTTTTGCATGTACCCCGCATACCAAGCAGCAGAATTAGCGATGGCGCGATTGCATCCTGATGTCCTTGCGTTGCTTGCATTATCCCAAGAGGACGGCGAAGAAGACGACGGCGATATGTTAGACGGTGTTCCAGATTGGTTCATCGGACCAATGTTGCGCGATGTCATCATGCATGAAACGGGGCATACGCTTGGTTTACGTCACAACTTTAAAGCATCTGGCGTGTACGACATGGATGAGATGAATAATAAAAACTTTGAACCTGAAGCAATTTGCGGTTCAGTGATGGAATATTCACCAATGAACATTAATATGGAAGATGGTCCTGATCAGGGCGATTTCACGATGATGACCATTGGGCCATACGATTATTGGGCAATCGAATACGGGTACACAACAGACAAAGACTCACTTCCAAGCATTTTATCTAGAGTGAACGAGCCACAATTAGCATATTCGACAGACGAAGACACCTTTGACAATGACCCTTCGTCGCGTCGATTTGATTGGGGCAAAAACCCACTTGATTACGCAGACTCACAAATACGATTAGCGAAACAACTTCGAGCAACAATTCTTGACCGCATGGTGAAAGATGGCCAAAGTTGGGCGCGTGCACGAAGTGGGTATGAGATGTTATTGAACAGGCAGTTCGGTTCAGTCAGTACTGCTGCGGATTGGATTGGCGGCACATTGCATAACCGTGCTCGCAAAGGCGATCCAGGTGACCGAAACCCAATTGAAGAAATTGACCCCGCGATACAACGCAGAGCGTTGCAAATGGTTCTTGAAAATGCTATGCGTGATGATGCATGGGGTTTGAATAGTGATTTGCTGCATAAAATGACAGTTGAAAAGAACTGGGATGCGGGCGGAATGGCATCCATAATGACGAATCCTTCGTTCCCTATTCACCAACGCATTGGCGGCATGCAAGCATCAGCCATTTCTATGTTGTTGAACCCAAGTAAACTCGGCAATGTGTACGATGGCGAGTTACGAAACGACAGCGAGATTGATGTCCTTACAGTTGCTGAAATTATTCAAGCTGTAACAGATGAAGTGTGGAGCGAACTTGGTGATATGCCAAGTAGTTCAACAATTCGCAAACCTGCAATTTCTAGTCTTCGCCGTAACCTTCAAAGCGAACATCTCGCTCGACTTGTCGAACTAAGTTTAGAAGAAGATGCGGGTTCACCTGCTGGCAGAACAATTCAAAGTTTGGTGCGATTGCAATTGCAAGAAATACTTGCAGAGTTGCAAGATGCACAAGCGAGTGATGCGTATACTCGCGCGCATATCATGGACTCGAAAATTAAAATACAGAAAGCTCTCAGCGCTCAATTCACCATTGGTGGAAGTGCTGCTGGTGGGGGTGGTATTGATTTCTCCTCAATGTTTGGTAAATAACTCGTTCATCAAGGAAGAGTTTTCATATAAAGGGTGGCTGTTGGAAGACGGCCACCCTTTTTTACATTCAATTTGAGTACTGCTCCTTTTACATCTAAAAAGAGGATTAATTAGTTTTATTAGGCACACCCTCTGCTATCCTACGATTCGTGACACAAGCAACAACAGCAATTCAACGGCTATGGTTCGAGCCAGTAGCTGGTCCTGACGTTGAAGGGTTTTGGTTAGAACCAGGTGACGTACTCACGTATGGTCGTGGTTCTAAATGCGAGGTTAAACTTCTTGAAGCAACAATTTCGCGGCAGCATGGAAGGATAGCTTCAAGTAAAAATGGTTGTTTCATCATTGACCTTGGTAGTAGACTTGGAACATACATTAACGATATACAGTGCGTAAAAGACGCGAATTCACCAGTTACCGCTGGAGACATGATCCGTATTGGCATGTGGATATTCAGAACAAGCGTTCGGGAAGGCGCCCCAGTTGCTATGCAGACCCTCGACGACAGCGTTGAAGTTGAAGCACGTGTTCAGCGTATGTCGCGTTCTGATTTAGGAGCGCTCGCGCAGCACCGCCTTAGTTTGTTGATAGATTGTTCTGCTGAAATTAATAAAGCGACTGATTTAAAAGAGCTTGGTTCGATGGTTGTTCAATCAGCAATCGAAGGTACTGGGTTCCAAAGAGCGGCACTTCTTATGCCAGCAGATGCTGAAGGTGAAATTGAGGTCGTTGGTTTTTTAGATGGCGAATCTAGAGATGCATCTGGAACAAAGTTCAGCCGTTCACTTCTGGATGCCGCATCGCGTGGTGATGT
>Ga0115000_10003844_pt1 | contig 12455 bp, 11 predicted proteins | sample ArcticOcean_MG_C_6_FD_89690 | JGI IMG/M metagenome (GOLD analysis project Ga0115000, IMG submission 89690) | Marine microbial communities from western Arctic Ocean - ArcticOcean_MG_CB8_128 | ecosystem: Environmental > Aquatic > Marine > Oceanic | place: Arctic Ocean: Canada Basin | collected... | reverse complement strand
TTATCTATGGTTGCTCCAGTTATTATGGAGTTTGGAACCGAAGAGCAGAAAAAGAAATATCTACCAGATATTTTGGAAACTAATGTTTGGTGGTGTCAGGGTTACTCTGAGCCAGGAGCTGGATCTGATCTCGCATCCCTGCAATGCAAGGCCGAAGATAAAGGTGACCACTATTTAGTTAATGGTACAAAAATTTGGACCACAATGGCTCAGCATGCGGATATGATATTCTGTCTTGTAAGAACATCGAAAACTGAAAAACCTCAACAAGGAATTTCCTTTTTATTAATAGACATGAAATCAAAGGGAATTGAAGTTCGACCGCTCATCACCTTAGACCAATCGCCTGAGCCTTACCAAGAGGTTAATCAGGTATTTTTTGAGGATGTAAGGGTGCCAAAGGAAAACCTTGTAGGGGAAGAGAATAAGGGTTGGACATATGCGAAATATCTACTTGAGTTTGAAAGGGGTAATTCTTATTCACCAACACTTTATCTAGGAATTGAAGGCTTAAAAAGTATTGCAAAAGAAACACCTATTGGAAACGGATTAAACTTATCTGATGAATCAAGTTTTTTAAGAAAAATAAGTCAATGTGAGATTGAAATTCAAGCACTTGAGTTTGTTGAGCTAAGAATTTTTTCTGCCCTATCTGCCGGGCAAAGAGTTGGTCCAGAATCTTCCACATTAAAGCTCAGAGGAACTGAATTACAGCAAAGGTTACAGGAGTTATCTGTTGAGGCTATTGGGTATTGGGCTTTACCATTCGTGAATGATACTTTTGCGAATATTAATGAACCATCAATTGGCCCCGATTATGCAATGACGGTCGCACCATCATACTTTAATGGAAGAAAAACAACTATTTACGCTGGATCAAATGAGATTCAAAGAAATATTATTTCAAAAGCTGTCTTAGGTCTTTAAAAAAAAGACGATAAATAATTTTATCAAAGAATTTTTTTCTCGACTCATATAGTTTGATCGCATGTCTGTTTGGGGTAAACTTGCCGGAGTCACGGCGGGATATTTAGTTGGTGGAGTTTTTGGCGCATTTGTCGGTGCGGTAGCAGGTCATTATGTCTTAGATAAAAATGATGAGAGTGTTGCTTTTGCAATTGCCTTAATTGCGCTTTCAGCAAAGATGTCGAAAGCAGATGGAAAAATCTCAGATAAAGAATTTGTAGCCTTTAAAGAAATTTTATATGAGGTTCCGGAAAATGAATTAAAAAATGTCCTTAGGGTATATAATTTAGCAAAAGAAGATATTGCAGGGTATGATATTTACGCTACCCAAATAGCAACAATTTTCGAGAATAACCTCCATGTCTTGGAAAATGTTCTAGATGCATTATTTCATGTTGCAAAGGCTGATGCACCAGTTAATAAAAATGAATTATTTTTTTTAGAAAAAGTAGCGGGTATTTTTGGATTTACAGCAGCAGAGTTTGCTAGAATAAGGGCTAGCCACATGGCTGCTCAAAACGATGATCCTTGGTTGGTTCTTGGGTTAGAAAGTGGAACAAATATTGAAAAAACTAAATCACAATGGAAAAAATTAGCCGCTGAAAACCATCCAGATAAACTTATGGCCAAAGGTGTTCCAAAGGAGCTGTTAGGTATGGCTAATGAGAAAATTGCTGTAATAAATGGCGCTTATAATAAGATTGTTCAAGCTCACAAAATTAAAGCTGGATCAGAGGAGTAGTGCAATGTCAGATAAGATGAAAATAGTAGCTGCGCAAGAAGCAATAAAAAACGTCAAAGATAAAATGAAGTTAGGCTTAGGGACAGGATCAACAGTCAATGAGTTTTTAAAGATTTTATCGGAAAAAGTAAAAGGAGGTCTTGATATAGTTGGTGTAGTGACGTCTGAAAAGACAAGAGTTCTTTCTGAAAACCTTGGAATACCTTTAACATCCCTTAGTACTGTTAAAAGTCTTGACCTAACAATTGATGGAGCAGATGAGATAGATTCAGATTTATCTCTAATAAAAGGAGGGGGAGGAGCACTTCTTAGAGAAAAGATAGTTGCTTATAATTCTAAAAAATTAATCATTATCGCCGACAAATCAAAGATTGTTTCTAAGCTTGGAGACTTTACCTTACCTATAGAAGTTTCATCATATGAGCACGAAGTAACTAGCTCAAGAATAATGCGTAAGCTTGAGAGCATTGGGTATGAAGGATCCATCAAATTAAGATTGATAAATGACAGTATTTTTGTAACCGATGGTGGAAATTTGATTTACGATTTATCTATTGGTCTTATTAGTGAACCCTACATAGTTGAACAATTACTAAATTCAATTCCTGGTGTGTTTGAAAATGGTCTTTTTATAAATTTAACTGATCATGTAATTATTGGAGAAGAAGAGGGCGTCAAAATAATAAAAAAATAACTTAAATAGCACCTGCTCTTTTTGCATATTCCCATCCGGCATCCGCTAATGGCCGAACTCTATCACCTTGAGCCTCGGCATGCTCGCTTGCTGCCGTACCATCCCTAACTCTACCAAGTATACCTTGAAGAATTCCAGCTAATCTAAAAAAATTATAAGCTAAGTAAAAATCAATATTCTCTATTTCTTTTCTATTAGTTTTTTCACAATACATTCTTATATATTCCTCAGCTGTTGGAATACCAAGCTCTTTAAAGTTTGCATTTGATAGCGATTGAGTTCCGGCTCCGTTTGCTATATCGGGCATAAACCATTGCATTAAATGGTACGTAAAGTCACCCAATGGATGACCCAGAGTTGATAGCTCCCAATCAAGGACGGCCAGAACTTTCGACTGAGTTGGATGAAGAACCATATTATCAATCCTATAATCACCGTGTACAATAGATGTTTCATCTTTTCCTGGTATATTACTCGGAAGCCACTCAATAAGAGCTTGCATTGATTCTATATCCTGTGTTTCCGATGCTAAATATTGTTTTGTCCACCTTGATATTTGCCTAGAAAAGTAATTACCTGGCTTTCCAAAATCCCCAAGACCTATTTTTTCAAAGTCAGTATTATGAAGCTCAGCTAAGGTTCTATTTTTTTCTGTAAAGATTTCTTTTCTTATTTCAGGTGTTGATCCTGGTAATGTAGGGTCCCAAATTATTCTTCCATCAACCATTTCCATTACAAAAAATATTGTTCCAATAATAGATTCATCTTCGCACATACAATAAGTTTTAGGTACGGCAAAGTTAACAGAATTTAGAGCCGTAATAACTTTATACTCCCTGTCTACAGCGTGTGCTGAGGGTAAAAGCTTTCCAGGTGGCTTTCTTCTAAGGACATATTTTTTATTAGGTGTTATTAATTGGTATGTTGGATTAGATTGACCACCCTTAAATTCTTTTACGGTAAGGGGGCCTTCAAAACTAGGGACGGTGTCCGATAAGTACTCTTGTAATTTTTTTTCAGGGAACTTTAATTTCTCTTGAACATTCATAGTCCCAGTAAACTTTTCTGTTGATGTCATTTCTTCATTATCATTATTCATTATCTTCCCTCTCAATTGCCTTCCAACCTATGTCGTTTCTATAGTATGAATTATTCCATTTTATTAATCCAGTAGCGCTTAAGGCTCTTAAGTTTGCATCTTTAACTGTGTCACCAAATGCAGTTATATTTAAGACTCTACCCCCACTTGTTACTATTAAATTCCCATCTTTTTTTGTTCCAGCCTGATAGACGAGTGTGTGAGGTTGTTTTTCTGCTTGATTAATTCCCTCTATAGGATAACCAATTTTGTATGATTCCGGGTATCCGAACGATGCCATTACTATTGTTAAGGCATATCTTTCATCCCACTCTATAACTGAATCACTAAGTTTATTTTTACAACAATTCATTATAATATCAAAAAGATCAGTCTTTAATCTTGGCAAGATTACCTGGCACTCCGGATCACCAAACCTAACATTGTATTCGATTAACTTTGGTCCATCTTCAGTTATCATTAGACCAGCATATAATATTCCCGTGAAAGGACAGCCCAATTCCTTCATTGCTTTTAGTGTAGGTTTGATAATTCTTTCTATTGTCTCTTTTTTTAATTCATCAGTCATGATCGGAGCAGGAGAATAAGCACCCATTCCACCAGTATTGGGCCCAGTATCTTTCAGACCAATTCTCTTATGGTCCTGGGCTGAAGTGAGCTCAGTAAAGCTATTTTGATCAGCAATAATAAAGAAACTAACCTCTTCACCAATCATGAATTCTTCTATTATAATTTCATTTTCAGCATCGTTAAAAGCTCCTGAGAAATTTTTTTCTACAGCGCCAATGCCTTCCTCTAGATTTTCAGCAATAATTACACCTTTTCCTGCAGCCAGTCCATTAGCCTTGACAACTATCGGAAAGCTTTGTTCCTTTAGGTAATCAATTGCTATATCTTTATCTGAAAATGATTTAAATGCTGCTGTTGGTATATTATATTTTTCACATATTTCTTTTGTAAATTTTTTTGAACCCTCTAGTTTTGCCGCTAGCATTTTTGGGCCAAACACTAAAATATTAAACTTATCTAGAAAGTCTGCCAACCCTTCGACTAAAGGAATTTCTGGGCCAATAACGACAAGTTCTATATTTTGTTTATTACAGAAATTTAATATCTCCGTATGGTTGGATGAATTAAGTTCTATAGGTCTTGCATACCTTTCTATACCTGGATTACATGGTGTGCAGTAAATTTTTCCAACCTTGGGGTTTTCATATAGGGCCTTAGCAATTGCATGCTCCCTTCCACCAGAACCTATTAAGAGTATATTCATATTATTTTAAACTATTTAACTATTTAAGAGATTAACTATTCGATTTATAATAAAGTATATCATAATGAATTCTACAATAAAAAATACTTTAGAGCTCTCTGTTTCTGAATTATCCGATTCAATCAAAGGATTGATTGAGGATAATTTTGGCTATATTCGTGTAAGAGGCGAGATTGGAAGGGTTTCAACACCAGCCTCTGGGCATATTTATTTTGATTTAAAGGATAATGATGCTGTAATTTCAGGAATTATCTGGAAAGGTAATGTTTTAAGCTTAGATATTAAGCCAGAAGAGGGCCTAGAGGTTATTTGTGTTGGAAAAGTAACAACATACAAAGGTCAGTCTAAATACCAGATCATTGTTGATAAAGTCGAACCTGCCGGTGTGGGCGCTTTAATGGCGCTGCTTGAAAAAAGAAAAAAAACACTTACGAGTGAAGGGCTATTTTTAAATGATTTCAAACAAGAGATTCCATTTCTACCTAAAACTATTGGCGTCATAACAAGTCCCTCCGGAGCTGTCATCAGGGATATAATTCATAGAATTGAAGAGAGGTTTCCTTCTAGGATAATGATATGGCCTGTTAGGGTTCAAGGTGAATCATGCCCTGAGGAGGTGATTGACGCTATAGAGGGTTTTCATTTAATTGAACAAAGTAATATGCCTAGACCTGATTTAATAATAATTGCTCGGGGAGGCGGTAGCTTAGAAGATTTGTGGGGGTTTAATGATGAAGGTGTTGTAAGGGCAGTTTTTAACTCCAAGATTCCTATTATCTCAGCCATAGGTCATGAAACTGACAATACACTAATTGATTTAGTGTCTGATTTAAGGGCTCCAACACCTTCCGCAGCAGCAGAAAAAGCCGTCCCCGTTAGAAATGATATTTTATTAAAGCTAAAAGATATTGATTTACGACTACAAAGTGCGATCTTAAGAAATTTTAAAGAAAAAAGTGAAAGGAATAAAATTATTTGTATGGCTTTTCCTGAAATTTTAAAAATTATCAAATATCCCCAGCAACGAATGGATAATATTAATATACGTATAAGACTATCTCTTAAATCAAATCTTAATCACTTCAGTCAAAATCTTATCAATATATCTAGGCTTCTAAAAAAGGACCGTTTAAAAAAGATGGTGGAGAGTAAAAGCGATAATTTAGAATCAAAATTCCATTTACTCTTTTCTAGTTTTGACTTTTTTTTAATGGGATTAACGAGCAGGCTAAGTCTTTCATCAGGAATTTTGGCAGCACTAAGTCATGAAAATGTTTTAAAGCGGGGTTTTGCGATAGTTAAAGATGATAGCTTAACGTTAGTTAGGTCGTCAAAAGCGCTCAAAGATAATCAAAATTTGAGAATTCAGTTTAGTGAAGGTGACGCAATTGATGTTAGTGTAGATAAAAATGAAAGTTAAATAAGGGGTTTTTATGGATTTCAATAGGTCTAAGGCGGAGCTAATTTACGGTGATGGAGCTTTCACGGTAGTTGAGCATGGGACATACGTAATTTGCCATGTTAGCAATAGAGAGATTCTTTTGTCTGATCTTAAATATTGGTCAGTTGCAAGGCAGGAAGCTTATTATGATGCTGAGCAATCTCTAAAGAGGGAGAAAGAGGTTAATCAAATTTAAATTTTTTATCCCATCGATTGTGCACCCAGAACCAGTCCTCTGGTTTATTTTTTATACAGCTTTCTAAGAACTTATTTATTTCAGTAGTAAAAACTTTAATGTTTTCTTGATTATTGTCTGTTTTATTGATTTTTATCTCCTCATAGAAGGTTATCCTAAAGTTTGACCCTTCCTTTCTCTCTACATTAATTGGAATGACTGGATACCCATACCTCAGCGATAATGTTGCGGCTCCATCAGAAGTCATAGATTTGGTATCAAAAAAATCAGCTGCAACACCACTTGATAGCTTTTGATCGACCAGCATCGCTATAGTTCCATTTCTTTTAAGAAGGCTTAGCATTTGACGAGCACCCGAAGAGCCCTTTTTTATCTGGTTTGGTGTTGTATTCTTTATTCTTTGATTGACCACCCATTTATTCACAAAAAAATTATTTGAATGTCTGTAAATTCCGGCCACTTCCCTTCTATATTCCCTAAGAATTAAAGGTATTATTTCCCAATTAGCAAAATGACCCGAAACAAATATTGCCCCAACACTTTCATATTTTTTTGCAATATCCTCTCCAACGACCTCAATTCTTAATTTTTTTTCTTTAGCAATTCTTGCTAAGTGAAAAAATTCTGTTAAAACCATCCCAATATTTTTCCACATATTCGATATAATGATCTTTTTTTCACTATTAGACATATCTGGGAAGGCAATTTTTAAATTATCTTTTGCTCTTTTTGTTATTTTTAGCCTTGGCCCAACCAAAGAAAGTATTAAACTCATTATGTTTCTGGACAGTCTTAATCCCAGAATTTTAGTAAAAATTAGAAAAATAAATCCTAAAATTGCTTCTAAAAAATATCTTATAGTTTTTATTATAATCATAGGGTTGTTATATCACATTTTTAGCACTAATTTCCTTATAATCACTATTAACAAGGAGAATTAATTGTCTGAACCTATTGAAGCTGAAGTTAATGAAGAAATGCGTAATCGGCAACTTAAGTCTATTTGGAATAGATTTGGTATTTATATTATAGCATCTGCAGTAATAATAATACTTGCAGTAGGGGGTTACGAGGTTTCTAATTATTGGAATAATAAAATTTCTCAAAAAGAATCAGATAGATTCGATTCTGCGATCCTAATGATTGAAGAGGGAAGAAGCGATGAGGGTTATAAAAAGTTATTAGAACTAACTAACTCCAAGAGTGGATACAGAGGGCTAGCTTTATTTCGACTGTCCTCTGAAAGTTATGACTTAGGAAATTTTAATGAATCAGTGGAGTTTCTTAAAAAAGCCTCAAATGACAAATCCTTAACTGAGGGACTTAGAAGTTTTGCAAAAATTAAAGCAGGATTAATCTTAGTAGACCATGGAAGTCTTGATGATGTTAATAATATTCTTGATTCTTTAGCAAAAAAAAATGGATCTTTTTCATTTCATGCAAAAGAGATTATTGCGCTTTCAATGCTTAGTAACGGCAAAGAATCTGAGGCTAAATTAATGTTTGAGAGTATCGCATCTGATGCAGCTACCCCGCCATCCTTAGCCCGGAGGGCGGAAATATTTTTACAATAAGATTAGCGGTAAAACATAAGGTTAATATGAAAAATATTTTATTTATAATTCTTATTCCAATGATTATATCTGGATGCGGAGGTTTTAATAACTTTCTTGGTGGAAATGACATTGATAAGGATAGGATTAAAGGTGACCGTATTTCTATTTTAAGTTTAGAAAAAAACTTAACCTCAGACCCTAAGTTGCGAGATAATAGGGTTATAATACCAGATTCTAAGAATTTAAAATCCTGGATACACCCAGGCGGTTCATTGGATAACTCTCTTCATAACCTCTCAGGACCTAGTTTCCTTAAGGAATTATTTAAATTTAAAATTGCCTCTGGTTCATCTAGGCAATCTTTTTTAATGAGTTCGCCAATTATAGTTGACGAAACAGTCTTTGTTTTAGGTGCTGATGCCAAGGTAAGCTCCTTTAGCCTTTTAAGCAAAAAAAGAATATGGCAAGTAGATATGTCTCTAAAAAAAGAAAAGAAATCCGAAGGGTTTGGTGGAGGTATTGCTTATGATAGTGGTGTGCTTTTTGCTACAAGTGGATTTGGGAATGTATTAGCTATTGATTCATATACCGGTGAAGAGTTGTGGAGGGTTAATCTAAAAATTCCAATTCGTTCAGCTCCAATATCACATAATAATATTGTCTTCGTAATTACTCACGATAATCAAGTGTTTGCCATAAATAATAAAAATGGAGAAATATTGTGGAATCATAGAGGTATTCTTGAGTCTGCATCAGTTTTATCTTCAAATTCTGTGGCCATTGATTCTGGTTTGATTTTTGTTCCATATTCATCAGGTGAGATTTATGCAATTAGAACCCTAAATGGATCTGTTGTTTGGTCTGATTCTCTATCTAGAACAGGTTCTTCAACTTCGCTTGCCGAAATCAACTCTATTACAGCAAGACCAGTTGCGGATAGGGGGAGCTTGATCGCAATAAGTCACGCAGGGAGAATGGTATCAGTCGATATTTCCACTGGAGAAAGATTATGGACGCTTGATATTTCAGGAACTGAAACACCTTGGGTTGCAGGTGATTGGGTTTTTACTCTTTCAACAAATTCTGAATTAATTGGTATTTCTAGAAATGCTGGAAATATTAAATGGGTAACGCAATTGGAGCAATATTTAAATGAAGAGGACAGGGAAGGCCCGATAAGATGGAGTGGACCTCTTATGGTTTCTGGAAAGTTATTTATAATATCATCTCATGGAGTTGCTGCTTGGGTTTCTCCTCAAACAGGTGAAATATTAGAAACAACTAAAATTCCTGGTTCTTTTCTTATCGCCCCTATTATTGTTAACGAAGTAATTTATTTGTTAAGTGATGATGGGGATTTAATCGCTTATAATTAAAGAGATAGAATGTCAGATGTATTGGCTATAATAGGACGACCAAATGTCGGTAAATCAACTCTTTTTAATAGGTTGATAGGAAAACGTTTAGCTTTGGTTGCTAATGAGCCCGGCATTACAAGGGACTATAGAGTTGAAACTCTAAAAGTAGATGACTTTTCTTATGATTTAATAGATACCGCTGGAATTGAAGAGCTTTCGTCAGATAATATTTCTCGTATAACTAAGTTATCTTCAATTAAAGCTATTGATAAAGCCGATATTCTTATATTTGTTATAGATGCAAGAAGCAATCTTACGTCAGATGATATTTCGTTAGCCTCCTTAATAAGAAAAAGTGGTAAAAAAGTTGTTTTAGTTGCCAATAAATGTGAGGGGCTAAGTATAAAGCAGGGGGAGGTTGATAGTCTATCCTTTGGTTTTGGGATTCCTGTTTCAATTTCATCAGAGCATAATATCGGAATACCGGAGTTACTATCCTCAATTAAAGATATCTCTAATTTTGATACCTCAGATGAATTGGAGACGAGTAGTTACAAAAAGATTACTATACTAGGAAGGCCGAATTCTGGAAAATCTACTCTGATAAATCAATTAATTGACGAAGATAGGCAGATTGTTGGTCCTGAGGCTGGTTTAACTAGAGATTCTGTACCAATATTTTTTCAATGGAATTCTTCAAAATATCAAATATGGGATACTGCAGGGATTAGAAAAAAATCAAAAGTAATTGAACATGCAGAGAAGCTATCTGTCATGAGTTCTTTAAATGCGACAGAAGATTCTCAGGTTGTAATACTGATGATCGATGCTTTACGGGGGTTTGAAAAACAAGATGCTAATATTTCCAACCTTATTGAATCCGAAGGAAAGCCATTTTTAGTCGTTATAAATAAATGGGACATGGTCAAAAATAAAAAAATTTTAAAAACTCAAATTGAAGAAGCAATTGAAGAATTTTTACCTCAACTCGGTCAGGTAAAAACTTCTTATATTTCAGCTCAAACAGGAAAAGGTGTTGATAAAATGATGGACCTCTTGGAGGAGGTTAATTCAATTAGTGGGAAAAGGTTGGGGACATCAGAGTTAAATAACTTTTTATCTCATGTAACCTCAAAGCATCCCCACCCAAATAAAAATGGCCGCCCAGTAAAAATTAAATTTATTACTCAGCCAAAGGTAAGACCCCCATCCTTTGTTATTTTTTCGAATTATCCAGATTTTATAAAAGAATCTTATAAGAGATACTTAATTAATGAGCTAAGGAAAGGCTTTGGACTCGAAGGTGTTACTGTCCGGCTAGATATAAAGGGAACAAAAAATCCGTATGCTAAATAAATTACTTGAAGAGTCCAAATTTAAAAATTTATTAAGCCAAGTACTTTTTTCGAAATCTCATCAGGATGATTGAACTGCTGTCCGTTCTCCCCCGGCATAAAACTTGCTCTAAGCTCTGTGTTCATTTTTCCAGGATCAAAAGTTAATGCCTTAATATTTGTAAGGGTTAGTTCTTTTTTCCAAATTTCTATTAGACTTTCTAAGCCTAATTTTGAAATATGGTAGGGCGCCCAAAAAGGTTGTATTTCTTTTATCATACCGTCAGTAATAAAAATTGCATGAGCTTTTTCTGAATTTTTTAATAATGGTTCAAGGGATCTTATTAGTCTATAATTAACAGTCAGGTTGATATTGATCACTTTATCCCAAACTTTTGGATCCAAATGAGAAATAGGGGTTATATCTCCAACAATTGCAGCGGTACTGATTAAAATATCTAATTTTCCCCATTTTTTATAAATTTCTTGGCCAAGCGCATCAATTGTATCATTATCTTCTAAGTCCATAGGGACAATTATCGACCTTGATCCTATCGACTGTATCTCATCATCAAGTTCTTCTAGGGCTCCAATAGTTCTTGCAACTAGAATTAATTCAGCGCCTTCCCTAGCTAAAAGTTTCGCAACCGATCTACCTAAGCCCCTAGAGGAACCAGCGATTAATGCAACTTTACCTTTTAATTTTTTCTTCATAATTAAGTTATGGTGTCGTTATCTGACAATAGAGATAATTGCTCTTGAAGGTTTTCATCAGTATAGTCCTTAAGATCTGTTGGATAATCACCTGTAAAGCAATGATCTGTAAACTGAGGTTTTTTATCATTTCTACCTTTTGGAAACCCCATAGCTTTGTAAATTCCATCAAGAGATAGAAAGCCTAGACTATCAGCGCCAATAAAAGAACACATATCGTCAAGGCTGTGATTTGCGGCAAGTAATTGCTCTGTTTCGGGAGTATCTATCCCATAGAAGTCTGGAAACTTTATTGGAGGGCAGGCAATTCGTAAATGAACTTCTTTAGCCCCAGCATCTCTCATTAGCTGAACAATTTTAACTGAAGTCGTTCCTCTTACAATACTATCATCAATAAGGATTATTTTTTTCCCCTCCACAGAGCTTTTGTTTGGGTTATGTTTCATTTTAACGGAAGAGTGTCTAGTTGATTGCGTTGGCTGTATGAACGTTCTCCCAACATAATGATTTCTTATAATCGCCAACTCAAAAGGTATTTTTGATTCTTCTGAAAATCCTAATGCAGCAGGTACGCCAGAATCCGGAACAGGCACGACAATATCTGCGTCAATAGGAAGCTCTTTTGCAAGCAATCTTCCAAAAGATTTTCTGCAATCATAAACTGACTTTCCGTCTAGAATGGAATCGGGTCTTGAAAAGTAGATATACTCAAAAAGATCCGGTCTAGCTTCTGTTTTAGAGAATGGATTGATGCTTTCAATACCATCTTCAGTTATAATAACAATTTCTCCTGGATTAATTTCCCTTATAAATTCAGCGCTTATAATATCTAGAGCACATGTTTCTGAGCAAAGAATATATGCTCCATCAAGCTTTCCTAAAACAAGAGGCCTAATGCCATAGGGGTCTCGAGCACCAATAAGTTTTTTATTGGTAAGTATTACCAGAGAGTATGCACCCTCGACCTGCATAAGTGCGTCTACTAATCTTTTTATTGTTCTGTCTGCTTTAGATTTAGCTACAAGCTGAAGAATTGTTTCAGTATCCGATGTCGATTGGAAAATTGCACCATTCTTCACAAG
>Ga0115000_10003841_pt1 | contig 12455 bp, 10 predicted proteins | sample ArcticOcean_MG_C_6_FD_89690 | JGI IMG/M metagenome (GOLD analysis project Ga0115000, IMG submission 89690) | Marine microbial communities from western Arctic Ocean - ArcticOcean_MG_CB8_128 | ecosystem: Environmental > Aquatic > Marine > Oceanic | place: Arctic Ocean: Canada Basin | collected... | reverse complement strand
GTTTACGTCGTAGAATCGAGGCACGAGATTGGCGAAAGTGCTTTTCCCTGCACCACTTGGACCGACCAATGCGCAAACGCATCCGGGTTCTATTGATGCATGAATGTTCTTGAGAGCAGGGGCGTCACCGTAGGAAAAAGAGACGTTGTTGAACTCGATTTTACCTTGTATCGATTTTATGGATACAGGATTATCTGGTTCGTCAATGTGTATTGGCTCCGATGTAATCTCTTGAATGCGCTTAAGGGACTCGGCCCCTTTTTTGAGCTCCCCAGCGAGATAGCTGATGCGTTTTATGGGCGAATAGCTGAAGTAAAGAGCGGTAAAGATAACTATGAATTCTTCGCCGGCAATACCTTGATGATAGCCGATTACAAAAGCGGACCCTAGTCCGATCGACGAAATGATTTCAACGATTGGCGAGAGAGCGAAAGTGTATTTGACTACTTTCATCTGCGATCGGAACAGCTCGCTTACTTTGTTTGAGAATCGCGTATTTTCTCGTTCCTGCAGATTGAATGCTCGCACTTCTTTCGCGGCTCCAATGTTTTGGGAAAGATCGCTGGTGACGTTGGAAAGTTCTTCTTGTTGAGCTTTAGCCTTTTCGCCAAGCTTTTTGGTCAGTTTTCTTACCGGTAGAACGACCAGTGGGAGAAGGGCGATGCTACAATAAACGTAGACGACGCCATCGTTTTCCCAGCCTTTGTAGGCGAGCATTGATAGGGCGCCCAGGAACGTGAGGGGCGCTATCGCGAGATCTCGAGCAGTGATCGTTAGCGCGTATTGCATGGCTTGCGTATCAGCGGTCAGTCGAGCGATAAGGTCACCTGTTTTCTTCCTTTGGAAAAATGCGATCGGAAGGCGTTGGAGGTGCGCGAATAGGTCTCTTCTCAAGTCGCGAATAACAGCGAGACCGGCAAAATTAAGGTGATACGTACTTAGGAATGTGCTGACTCCAATGATTAAGAAAAGGACTGGAAAAACGCTGGCCATCAGAATGACTTCGCGGAGATCCCGGTCGTGCGATCCATTGAGTACGATGGCGAACAGTTTCCCCGCGCCGAATGTGATTCCGGCTCCGGTGCCCAATCCAGCGATAGCGCCGATGAAGAGAGCGAAGCGCACGCGCCGCTTGTAGGGTCGGAGTAGTTCCAAGAAGAGCTTTAGGTCCTTCAGCATAGTCGGGATCAGACTGGCGTTTGCTTGGCTGGGTTCAATCTTTTGATGATTTCACGTCGAGCGCGTCCCTCAATCCATCACCGAGAAAGTTCATGGAAAAAAGTGTGATTGAGAAGAACGCGGCGGGAACGATGAGAAGCCAAGGGAAAACCATCATCTTTTCAGCCCCTTCCTTGATGAGCGTCCCCCAAGAGGCGTTGGGGGGTTGGACGCCTAAGCCTAGAAAGCTGAGCGTAGATTCCAAAAGCATTACGGCTGGTATGAGCAAAGTCGCATAGACGATGACTGGACCGAGAATATTTGGAGCGAGGTGGCGTAATATTATAACGTGGGTTCGGACCCCGGTGGCTTTCGCCGCTTCGATGAATTCTTGATTCTTCAAGTTGACGACTTGCCCGCGAACGATACGTGCCATCGTAAGCCACTCGACAGCGCCGATAGCCAAAAATATCAGGAGCAATTGATGGTCGGAGCCTTCGAAAACGACCATGAGCAGAATGACCAAAATGAGGAAAGGAAGCGCGTAGAGAATATCTACCAGCCTCATCATGAAGGCATCGGTTTTTCCTCCTACGTAGCCGGAGATTGATCCGTAAAGGACTCCGATGAGCAAGGAAACGAAGGTGGCTAAGAAGCCAACTCCCAGCGATATTCGCCCGCCCTGGAAAATTCTCGCCATAAGATCACGCCCATGGCTATCCGTACCCAATAGGTGGGTTTTGGGAGATTTTCTGAAAACGATCCCGTTGATATCAAGGATTTCTCCGTCGCGTATTCGGGTGACGTCGCTCGCTGGGTTTTCGGCGTAGAGGTCCGAAAATTCTTTGGGAGTTATCGTTTCGTCAGGCTCGATTGCCTCCGCATCGTAACGAACCTCAATAGCCATTGTGAGGGGTGGCGTTGCTCCGAAGGACAGGGTCTGAAAGGTGGGAGAATGGGGGTAGAAGAGTGGGCTTGCGTAGCAAAGCGACACCATGATCAAGAAACCCCCTAAGCCAATCATTGCCAATCGGTTTTCGCTTAGTTTAAACCAAGCATCTTTCCATGGAGATCGAGGCTGAGCCTCGGTTTCAAGTTCAATTTGAACGCTCATCCGTATCGAAGTTTTGGGTTTAGCATAACCTGGGCAATGTCGACGACCATATTGGCTATGATGATGAGAGCTGCGTAGAATAGAACGGTCGACAGAATCAGCGAATGATCTCGACTGAGAGCGGCTTGAATGAAGTGCCTTCCTAGGCCTGGTACTTGGAAAATGGTTTCCACTACGAATGATCCGCTAATGAGACCGGCTAACGCGGGTCCGAAAAAAGAGATGACCGGCATTATGCCACCTCGTAGCGCATGAACGAGTACAACGGCTCTTTCGGATGCTCCTTTTGCTCGAGCCGAACGAATGTAGTCCATGTTTAGCGCTTCGAGCATTCCTCCTCGGGTAAGTCTGGCTATGTACGCGGCGTAGAATAGTCCCAGAGTGAGCGCAGGTAGAATTCGATCCGACCAAGAGAACCAGCCTGAAATATTGAGCCATCCGAGCCAGACTCCGAGCAACAGCGCCAGAAGGGGGCCTATCACAAATGTTGGGAGGCAAATGCCAATCATGGCGAAGCTCATTGGAGCGTAGTCGAGTAGCGAGTTCTTCTTTGCTGCAGCTAAGATGCCGACGGGTAGTCCAATTGCGATTGCCACGAACATTGCGAGTATGCCTAGTTCAAGCGAAACTGGGAATGTGTCTAGAATGATGTCTTTTGAAGTTAACCCCGGATAGCTGGTAAGCGGTGGGAAATCGAAGGATATGTGCTGCCAGAGCGTCCTGAAATATTGGATATAAGTCGGGTCGTTGAATCCGTAGTATTCCATTTGTTGCTCGAGAATGTGGGGAGCGACTTTTCGTTCTTGGCTGAAGGGCCCGCCTGGCGCGGCCCTTACCATGAAGAAAGTGATGGTGTAGATGGCCAGCAGGATCGGGATGGCTTGACCTAAGCGAATGAGGATGAATCTCAACATATTCGAATTCGTTGCGTTCGAAGGGGCGTTTCTTGTGCGTTTACCTATTCGAAGTAGACGTTCTTGTAATTGCGAACGTCCATTGGAGTTGGGTGCCAACCCTTGACGCGTAAATCGATGCGATGATCTTTGACGTAGTAGTAAATGGGTATTATTGGTAATTCATCGAGAATAATCGATTCGGCTTTTGCGAGGATATCAAGTCGTTTTCGATCGTCTTTTTCCATGTAGGAACTCTCCACGAGTGAATCGTATTCGGGATTCGAATAGTTAGGGTCGTTTTGTCCACTGTCAGACTTCAAGATTCGCAGAAAAGTGTCTGGGTACATGTAGTCTCCAATCCAGCCCTTCCTTGCGATCTGGTAGTCGCCTGCAGCTACTGTATCGATGAAAACTTTCCATTCTTGATTTCGAATTTCAATATCTATCCCAAGTATTTGATTCCACATTTGCTGGATGGCTTCGGCTATTGCTTTGTGGCGTTCAAGCGTGTTGAATAAAAGAGTGAATTTAGGGAATCCCTCGCCTCCGGGATACCCTGCTTCAGCCAATAATTCGCGAGCTCGTTTAGGGTTGAACGTTTCCATTGGCTCGGGTGTGTAACCGGATATTCCAGGGGGAGTAAAACTCGTTGCGGGGAGTTCGCCTCGCTGAGTTACGCGTCGAACGATCGATTTGCGATTAATTGCGAGACTGAGGGCTTTACGTACCTTAGGATTGTCCAATGGCGGGACAGTGACGTTTAAGACGTAATAGTAAGTTCCGAGATACGGATCGATTCTCAGTGTTGGCTCCTTCCTCTCGAGGTAGACAGGAACGAGGTCTGCCGGTACTTGGTAAGTGAGGTGAAGGGCGCCTGCGTCGAACATTTGATTTTCTGTATTCTCGCTGACAATGGGAAAAAACTTGATGCCATTTAGCTTTATAGAGTCCGAGTCCCAGTAATCGGGATTCTTTTCGACTTCTATAATTTGGTTCATCTGCCAATTCTTAAGCTTGAAAGGACCATTCCCCACATATTCTTCCCGTATCCAATTATTAGATGGATCGTCCATCTCTCCATGTTTTTCGACCGTCCGTTGGTTGACCGGAAACCAAGAGGTGTGTTTAATGATATTGTAGAAATAGGGAATAGGATCCTTAAGAGTAATCTGGAGCGTATGGTCGTTTAGAGCTTTGGCGCCGACCTTGGTGAAATTAGTGATTTCTCCTTCATTGAAGGCTTTAGCATTTACCATAGAGAATAGCATTTCCGCGTATTGGGAGCCTAGCCGAGGCGAAAGAATTCGCTTGAATCCGTAGATGAAATCGTGGGCGGTTACTGGGTCGCCATTGGTCCAATTAGCATCTCGAAGATGGAATGTCCAAACTGTGTTGCTCTCGTTTTCCCATTTGTAGGCAATTCCTGGATGCGGTAAGCTGTCATCGGTGGGATGTGGAGCAATGAGCCCTTCAATCAAACTCATAATGACGTGATGCCCGTTCATCGATGAATTGATGTGAGGGTCGAGGCTGTGGGGTTCGCTGCCGTTGCCTAGAAGAAGGATTCCCTTCTTTATCGCATCGTCAGCAGGAGTCGCGAATAGGTAGGGAGTGAAAGAAAATAGAGAAAGGCTTAGGACTAATTTGGTAATGTTCATTGCGATAATTTTATGCCCTTGTATGAGCGGAGATCTATTAAGGATGCAGGCCACTGTTTTACTTTAGGACTGATGAGATAGTCTTTTGTTTTCCAAAAAATGGGAATAATGGGTAATTCTTTCCCCAGCAAGGTTTCGGCTTCGGCGAGTTTTGCGAATCGGTCTACTGGGTCAGCGGTTTTCGTGGCGGCTTTGATTAGGGCATCGAACCTTGGTTCCTTCCAGCGGGCTCGGTTGAAATGACTGTCGCTTTGCCAGATTTCGAGGAAAGCCATCGGGTCAATATAGTCTCCGTGCCAAGCTAAGTAGCTGAGGTCGTAGTCGCCGGCGTCCAAGCGTGCTAGGAGAGATTTAAACTCCATGTTTTGGATGCGGATTTCGATGCCCAGTTTTCGTTGCCACATTTCTTGCATGGCTTCTGCGAGGGCTATCGAGGATTCGCGATTCGAAACTAGAAATTGTAGCGGTTCGGTTAGGATTACCTTTTCGGGTTGGTCGTTGGTTGCGAAGTCGGCTGCTTCGTAGTCTGGCATGGAACCGGGAGTGAATCGAGTTGCGGGGAGCCCTGATTTCTCGATGGCTCGGATAAGGAGTTTGCGGTCGATCGCTTGGCTTAGAGCTTGTCGCAACCGGATATCGTCTAGACGAGGAGATTCATTGTTCAGCAGTAGATAGGTTGTCGCTAGGGCGGGGTCATTGCGCTCGCTTTCCGGGTTGCGACCCATTTGCTCGCTTGGAATTTCTTCGGTAATATCGAGTTGGCCTGACTGGAAAGCGCGAAATTCCGTTTGAGTGTTTTCGAACGGATAGAAGTGAAGGGAACTAATGGATACGTTTTGAGCATCCCAATAGTGTGGGTTCTCGATGAGAACAATGCGTTCGTTTCGTCTCCAGTTTTCGAGCGAGTAGGGACCGTTTGAAACGAATTGAGCGTGAGTCGCCCAATTGTTGGCTATGTCATGGTAGCCGCCGGAAGCTTCGATACTCGGACGATGGATCGGTCTCCAAGACCAATGTTTCAACTTTTGGAGAAAGTGGAGCGTTGGATTCTCTAACGTAAGAACTAGGGTCTGGGGATCGGGCGTGGCTACGCCTACTTCTTCGAAGTTTGAAAGAGAGCCTTCGTTGTATGCTTTTGCATTCTTAAGATCGTAAAGGAAGGCAGCGTTGGCGGCTCCGAAATTTGGATTTAACAAGCGCTCGTAGGTATTGAGAAAGTCTTGAGAAACGACTGGTGTTCCGTCGGACCATTTAGCGTCGGATCGGAGGGTGAATGTGAAACGGGTAAAGGTTTCGTTCGTTTCCCAATTCGAGGCGACTCCAGGAACGATATCTTTGTCGTTGTGGGGCGAAGCAGCAATGAGTCCTTCGAATAGCGCGTTTACTATGTGAGCTTCGGCTATGGTTGTCGCTACATGCGGGTCGAGCGAATTTGGCTCGGCGCCATTTCCGATACGAAGCGTATTTGAAGTTTGGGGTTCGCTCTTGCTTGAACAGCCGACGAAGAAGACCGCTAAACATAGCAGGCCGAGAATTGTATGAATACCGAATCTAGAGAACATCGTTAGATTTTCGCGAGCAAGCAGGTCGCATGTGCGGCAGCGCCTTCGCCTCGGCCTAGGGAACCGAGGCCTTCGTTGCTGGTGGCTTTGATTCCAATTTGGTTGGTTTGGATACCTGCGCTTTGGGCTAGGACGGTTTTCATTTCATCTACTCTCGAGGCAATCTTGGGTTTTTCGGCGATTAGAGAGGCGTCTATATTTCCGATTTCGTATCCTTCTTTTCGGATTGCTTGAGCTACTTCTTTAAGCAGCTCTTGAGAATCGATGTTTTTGTATTTTGGATCTGTATTGGGAAAGTAATGACCGATATCCGGTAGTCCTGCGGCTCCTAGTAGGGAGTCGCAAATCGCGTGCGTGAGTACGTCGGCATCGGAGTGGCCGTCCAGGCCGTATGGAGTATCGAAACTCACGCCGCCTAGGATCATAGGGCGCCCTTCTTTAAAGCAGTGGATGTCGTAGCCTTGGCCGATACGGATGTTTTGAAAATGGGACATTTTCTAGGTTATTAGACTGTAGGTGATTGGTCTTTTAAGGTTAGTAGGTACTCGGCGAGAGGGATGTCTTTGGGTGTGGTTATCTTGATGTTAGGAATTGGATTTTCGATAAATTGGACGGATTGGCCTGATTTCTCGATTGCCGAGAGATCGTCGGTGATGGATTGGCCATTTGCGATGATCGTTTTGTAGGCGGCTTTGATTAGGGAAAACTTAAATGCTTGCGGGGTTTCCATCGACCAGATGTTCGAGCGATCGAGGGTCCGGAGAGTGTATCCATTGTCCGAGGGAATGGCTTGCTTGATTGTGTCGGTTGCGCGTTTGGCTACGCAGGCGACTTGATTTGCTTTCGCGGATTGGGCGACGGCATCGATCGTTGTTGGCGTGACCATTGGCCGCGCTCCATCGTGGATTAAGACAACTTCGCAATCAGTGGGCGTTACGCATAAGCCGGCCCAAACGGAATCTTGTCGCTCTGCTCCTCCTTGCACCCACGTGATGCTGGAAAATTTGTCCGAAGGAATGAAGGCTTCCATTGCATGGCGTTGTTGTCCGTCTCGATAGACAATGACAATCGAATCGACGGCTTCGGATTCCGCGAATGCGTCGATCGAGTACTGAAGGGTTGGCTTACCTTTTATCGGGAAGAGAACCTTGTCTGTCGTAGCATCGGCCATGCGCGTTCCTGATCCTCCAGCTAGGAGAATGGCGGTTGCGAACGGCGAGGTAGATTCCATGAATGCGACAGTGCGGTTTGTTTCTCGTGAAATCGAATTGTGGCTCTATCCGAGGTCGTTGCGAATGGCGGCTACCACGGCTGCGGGATCCTTGGCTTGGTAAATCGGTCGTCCGACGACGATGTAGTCGGCTCCTTGTTCGGCTGCGAGCTGAGGAGTCATGATCCGTTTTTGGTCGCCTGCATTTACTCCGACCGGGCGGATACCTGGAGTGACGAGTTTGAATTGGTCGCCGTGAGTGGCTTTCACGCTAGCCGCTTCGTGTGGGGAGCAAACAAGGCCACTCATGCCTGCTTTGTTTGCGAGCGCTGTAAGGGCGGAGACTTGCTCGGCGGCTGTCCGTTTGACGCCAATTTCGGCGAGGGTTTCGTCGTCCATCGATGTAAGGACAGTGACGCCGAGAAGTAGGAGGTCGGGTTTGTTTTCTTGTTGGGCTTTGACGGCCCATTCCATCATTTCTCGGCCTCCGCAGGTATGGATTGTGAGCATGTCGATGGGCAGGTTGCTCACGGACGCAATCGCTTTGGCTACTGTGTTGGGGATGTCGTGGAGCTTTAGATCCAAGAAGATACGTTTGCCGAGACCGGCGATTTCGCGCACGTAGTCGGGTCCGTAGCGGGTAAACATTTGGAGGCCGATCTTGACCCATTCCAATTCGTAGCCTGCCTGCTTGACGAGTTCGATCGCTTGTGTCCGATCTTCAATATCGAGAGCCAGAATGAGTTGGCAGTTTTTCGTGGTTTCTAGCGATGTAGCCATAGGTTATGAGAGATACTGTTGGTCTTTTGCAGCTGCTGGCAAAGGCAAATAGCGGGTAATTGGGATCTGTTTGAGAAAGGGAGGACTGAGCCACTGGTTTTCCGAAGAACTGCGGGCTTGCGGTATCGAGTCGCGAGACCAGCGTTGTGGTTTACATTGGGAAAAATGACGGAAATCGAAGTTTTCAGTCCGGCAAAAATCAATCTGACGCTTGCGATAACGGGTAAGCGGGAGGATGGGTTTCATAGTTTGACGAGTCTGGTCGCTCCTTTGTCATTTGGAGATCAGGTTAGTATAGGTGTGCGTCGAGGCGGATCAGGTATTGTTTTGACGACAAGCAATGCGGCATTGCCGGTAGACGAATCCAATATTGCTTGGCAGGCAGCGGATCGATTTTTGAAGCGATTTGGAGTCGAGGCTTCGGTTAAGATTCGGATAGAGAAACGTATACCGATTGGCGCTGGACTTGGTGGAGGTAGTAGTAATGGATCTTCAGTTCTTAGTGGACTAGCTAAGTTGTTCGATATCGATAACTTGAAGGTACTTACGAGTATTGCTGAGGAATTGGGGTCGGATTGTCCGCTGTTTTTGCGTCCGGAACCGTTGGTAATGCGTGGACGCGGGGAATTGATCGAGCGATTGAGTAGTGATGTCATTCGAACGCTAGCGGGAAGATCAGTGGTTTTATTTAAGCCTGGATTTGGTATTTCGACGGCTTGGGCATATGGAGCTCTAGCCGTCGCGCCGCAGGATTACGTGAGCGCTTCCGAAGCGGAGGCGAAACTTGAAGAGTGGAAACGGGGAGAGCGTTCCTTGGAAACGCTGTTGATGAATAGCTTTGATGGGGCCGTTGGGCGAAAATATCCGAGTATTCCCTTGTTGCTGGAGTCGATTAGGACGGAAACAGGAGCGGCTTGTCTGACGTCGGGAAGCGGGAGTAGTTGCTTTGCCATATGCGAGGACTCTGAAATTGACCGAATTCGGTCGATTGTTGCCGAAAAATGGGGGAAAACCGCTTTTTTCGAGCTCGCTCGAATATTGGATATTTGATTGACGGAGCCGAATGGGCTTTCATCTTGAAGCGGGCGACGAATAGAAGTGGGTTTCTTCGTCCTTACTCTTTTTTACACAAACGATTGCTCTCGAACTCATGGATTCGAATTCTCCTCAGGAACATCAGTATGTAGGGATCGCGGCTTCGCCGGGGATCGCTCATGGTTCGGTGTCTCTGATTCGCGAGAAAGCGCTGTCGGTTCCGAAGTACAAGATTGACGAAGGTCAGATGCAGGGCGAGGTGGCTCGCTTTGAAAACGCCTTGGTCGAGACTCGGAAGCAAATCCAGAAGATCCAGGAGGCTATTCGGGAGAGCCTTGGAGAGGACGAGGCTCGAATTTTCGATGCCCATTTGCTCGTATTGGAGGACAATGCCCTGATCGACGAATCGATTCGGGAAATGAAAGCGACTGAGGAAAACATCGAAGCTTCGGTGTGGGCTGTGGGAAATCGGTTCATCGAAGCTTTGGCGAAAATCGACGACGAGTATTTGCGCGAACGGGCGAGCGATATTCGCGATGTGCTGCGGCGTTTGCTCAGTAATTTGACAGGGCAGACGCTTGAAGCTGTCCAAGGTCCAGACGAGAAGCATGTACTCGTCGCTCACGATATTGCCCCGTCTGATTCCGCGTCGGTAAATAAGGAACATTTACTCGGTTTAGTAACGGATGCGGGCAGCAAAACGAGCCATACCGTTATCGTGGCTCGTTCGATGAATATTCCCGCCGTTGTTGGCCTTGGAGACATTACTCAAAATGTGCGTCCTGATGATGTCGTATTGGTTGATGGATACGAAGGGCGCGTCATTGTAAACCCAAGTGAGGATACACTTTTTAAGTATGGAAAATTAAAGGACGAACGGACTTCGATCGAAGAAAGGATGCTCGTTCTTTCGAAAGAGCCTTCCTTGACTCAGGATGGTTATCAGGTCCAGTTGATGGCGAATATAGAGTCGGCTGCAGAAGCAAAAAAAGCGATTGAATTAGGGGCGGACGGAGTCGGTTTATTTCGTACGGAATTTCTATTTATGAACGCTCGTTCATTGCCGACTGAAGAGGCTCACTTTCGAGCGTATCGGGACTCGGTCGAAGCGATGAAGGGCCTGCCGATTGTCATTCGAACATTGGATATTGGAGGCGACAAGGTGCCATCGTCTTCAGATTATGGCATGGTGGAGGAGGCGAATCCATTTCTTGGATACAGAGCGATCCGCTATTGCCTTGGGCATACGGATGTTTTTCTTACTCAACTGAGAGCTATATTGAGAGCAAGCGCTCACGGTGATATTCGTATTATGTATCCCATGATTAGCGGAGTTTTTGAGTTGCAGCAGGCGAACGAGCTTCTCGAACAGGCGAAAGCGGAGTTGAGGGAAGAGGGTGTTGCGTTTAACGAGGATATTGTTTCCGGAGCGATGATCGAGATTCCTAGCGCGGCTATCGCCTGCGATACTTTGCTTAAGGGGTCCTCGTTTTTCAGTATTGGAACCAATGATTTAATACAGTACATGATGGCGGTCGATCGATTGAATGATCGGGTGGCTCATTTGTACGAACCTACGCATCCTGCCGTGGTTCGCACTTTGGAGATGATTGTTAAGGCGGCGAAAATCGGTGGCATTAGCGTAAGCGTTTGCGGCGAAATGGCGGGTGATCCAGTGATGGTTCCGTTGCTAGTGGGCTTGGGTATTGACACTTTGAGCGTCACTGTTGGTTCTTTGCCAAACGTCAAATTCGTAGTGCAAAACATGAAAATCGTTGAAGCTCGAGACCTTGCAAAAGAGGCCCTATCGGAGCCTGACGCTTCTAAGACTTATGAGCGTCTACTTGAGTTTTATAACTCCCTCATGGCGGAGTTTTATTGAGGAAACCTTGTTAGCTTACCGCTCGTTTGATTCCTGTGGCGAGCAAGGTTTCGAAACCAGGTTCCTTGGTTTCCTTTGAAACGACGGATACGGATACGTTGTCAAAGCCGGAGTTTTTTAGCCAGGAGTGCAACTTGCCTTCGGAAAACCCGAGCCAAGTATCCGCGTAGAGTTCGCGAGCTTTTTCGAAGGTATGCTCTTTTAGATCCAAGATGACGATTCGTCCATTGGGCTTGAGGATTCTAAATGCTTCGCTGATCGCTTTTTCCGGATGATCTGCGTGGTGAAGCGCTTGGCTGAGCAAAGCGATGTCGACTGTTGAGTCTTCGAGTGGCACGTCTTCGATGTCTCCAAGCAAGTACTCTAGGTTCTCGAGTTGATTAGCTTTGGCGAGCGCTTTGCCGACTTCGACCATCTTTGAAGCTCGGTCGATACAGTAGACTTGTTCTGCTTGCCTGGCAATCAACTGCGAGATCATGCCTTCGCCAGCGCCAAGGTCGGCGATCGTAACTCGGGGCAGAAGATAAAGCAGCATGTGGCCGATACCTTCCCAGGATCGGCCGGGGCAATAGTTTTTCCCGAGGCGACCGGCGATCAGCTCGAAATATTCTTCAGCAACCTTGCGCCGTTTTTGGATAACGCGTTCGAGGTTTTCCGTGTCCTCGTGGAGTTCGGGGGAATCGGCGACGACTTGAATGGCGGTCGCAATGAGTTGGGATTCGGCGGAACTGAGGCTTGAGCGGAGGGAGTAGAAGCTCTTCTTTCCGTCGCGCCGATCGATGACGAGATCGGCTTGTCGTAGGACTGAGAGTTGCGATGAAATACGCGATTGCGACATTTCAAGCGCTTCCTGCAGTTCGGCGACGGAGAGTTCCTCTTGGCGAAGCAGGGCGAGAATTCGAAGTCTCGTTGGTTCGGCGAGAACCTTTAGCGTGTCCCAGGCAGGTTTCATTGAGGTGAAAGTAAGAAGTAAGAATGAAGATTTAAGAAGTTAAAAAGCGTTGGTGGCCGGTTTGGCGGAAGGGCTTGTTGCATTTGGGCGCAAAAAACCGCGCTTCCCAGAGAGAAGCGCGGTTTGAAAGTGTTTGGTTCGGAATTCGTCTTAGCTTGCTGCTACGACGTCGACGTAACGTTCGATCGAGATGATCTTGAGTAGGCTG
>Ga0115000_10003837_pt1 | contig 12460 bp, 13 predicted proteins | sample ArcticOcean_MG_C_6_FD_89690 | JGI IMG/M metagenome (GOLD analysis project Ga0115000, IMG submission 89690) | Marine microbial communities from western Arctic Ocean - ArcticOcean_MG_CB8_128 | ecosystem: Environmental > Aquatic > Marine > Oceanic | place: Arctic Ocean: Canada Basin | collected... | reverse complement strand
GCAGTTACAAGTCTAGGAACTATTGATATTAAAGTAGATGATTGGAATATTGATGCAATATATAGTTGTTCTCAAAAAGGACTATCTTGTCCTCCAGGAGCATCTCCTATTTCATTTTCAGATAAAGCGTTAAAAAAGATGAAATCTAGAACAGGGTTGGTGCCTAACTGGTATTTAGATATGATTGAAATAATCAAATATTGGGATGGAAATCAGCGCGCCTATCATCACACAGCTCCTATAAATATGATGTATGCCTTATATCAGGCTCTTGAAGATGTTAAGGAAGAAGGTTTGGAAAATGTAATTAAAAGGCATAAAAGAGTACATAATTATTTAGAAAAGAGTCTTACGACTATTGGTCTTGAACTAATTGTGAAACCTTCTGATAGATTACCATCTTTAAATGCTGTTAAAATACCAGATGAAGTTGATGATATGCATGTACGTTCTAAGCTTTTAAATGACTATAGTATTGAAATCGGTGGAGGATTAGGTCCTTTTGCTGGTAAAGTATGGAGAATTGGATTAATGGGATATTCTGCTTATGAAAAGAATGTGGATATATTGATTAATGCTTTTAAGAAAGTTCTTTAATTGAAGACTTTATTCTTAGTTAGACACGCTACATCCAATTTAGATTGTGGTACTTTTAAAGATTTTGAACGTACTCTAAGTGATCAGGGTAAAATAGAAGCCAAGCTTATGGGAAAAAAAATATTTGATATGAAAAATATTCCTGAGCATATTGTATCAAGTGGAGCGCAGCGTGCTATTTCAACTGCTTGTATTTTGTCTTATGAATTAAATTATAATAAAGATCAAATTGAAATCAATAATAGTATATATAATAGCTCTTTTGATAATATAGTCAGTATCATCAAAGAGACTTTAAGTGATTATCAAAAATTAATGATAATTGGACATAATCCTTCTTTGCATATTTCCTCTCAAATATTATCTAGTGAAAATATCAATTTTTTTCCACCTGCATCTGCCTGTTGTATTGATTTCGATGTTGACGATTGGAACCTAATATTAAAAGGGAAAATGAAATATTTCTTTACTCCCAAAACTGTTCAGTAAATTTTAAATTATTTTGTAAACTATAGTATATGAGTAAAATATTTTTTTCCTTGTTCATCTTAAATCTATTTTCATGTAAAGATTTTGGTAATCCTGTAAATTTACAAGAAACCACCAATTACACATATTCAGAGCATATTCAACCAATATTTAATCAAAATTGTATAGCTTGTCATGGTGAAAATATTCAATATGGAAATTTAAAATTAGATTCATATCTAGCAGTTATTAATTCTAACGTTATTTCTCAAGAGTCTTCATCCTCGAGCATTTTATATGATAGAATTACTTTACCTGAATCAAATGGATCAAGTATGCCTCCAGCAGGGCCACTGTCTGCTCAAGATATTAAATTAATTAATGTTTGGATAAATCTAGAGGTTCCTGAAAATTGGTAAATTTGATTTTATTTATAATTCCTTTATCTCTAATTTTTTCATTGCCAAGTTACGCTATAGAACAAAATTCTAACTGTATTAATTGTCATGTTAATCCAACAGGGGGACTCATGAGAAATGATTACGGTTCTAATATTTATTCCCTTGATGAATTATCTATTAGAAAATGGATTACTGAGGATAAAAAATTTGATGGCTTTATTTCTGATAATATACAGATTGGTGGTGAGTTTCGAATTCAGTCTTATAAAGGTCGAAAATCTACTAGTATTTTTCCAATGCAGATTGATTTATACTCCAATGTAGATTTTGATAATAATATTAGTTTATTTTTGAAGTACGGAGCTAAACAGGAATTATATTTACTGCTAGATGATTATAATAATGTTGACTGGATTAAAATAGGGAAAACAATACCAGACTATGGTTTAAAATTAGATGATCATACCTCGTTTATAAGAGGTGGAAATAGTTCAAATACATTTGTTTACTCAGGTTCTATAGATCAGGGATTAATATTTGACTATGCAGCTGAATATGATGATCCTATTTTAATAGAAATGGGCTTAAAAATTAATAAAAATATTAGTTTGACTTCTAGTATTTCAAACGGAATTGTAAATGATAATGAAAATAATATCACCATATCTATAAAAAGTAAATCTAGCTCAATATATGGAAATCTTTTATTTGGATCTAGTTTAATGAAAGAAAAAGATTTTAAAATGCTGGGAATCTTTGGAGGGTTTGCGAAAAATAAATTGACATTAAGTTTTGAGTTTGATAAGGCATATAACTGGATCGAAAACTTTAAATCTATGGCTTCATATATGGAACTTATATATAAGCCAGTTCAAGGTGTTCATTTAACAGCTAAATATGATTATTTTGATAAGGATATAAGTGTTCTTGATGGTTCAACAGAAAGGTATTCTTTTGGGGTTAATTTTTTTCCAATTAATATGCTTGAACTCAAATTTCAAATTAGGGAATATGAATTATTTTCTATTGATACAAATATAAACACAGAATATTTAGTTCAATTGCACACATGGTTTTAAATTAGACTTTATATGAAACTATATATATATATATTATGTTTTCTTTTTTCTTTTATTGGTGCAAAAAGTCATTTCAAAAATTTGCAAGTATTAGATATTAATTCAAAATCTGAAATGCGTAAATATATGAAGTCTATATCAAAGGATTTAGGTGTCAAGTGTAGCCATTGTCATGATATGGATGATAAATCTTTAGATAATCCAGAAAAAGATATTACAAGAGAGATGATTAAATTAACAAAATATTTAAATGAGTTATTAAATAATCAATCTGAAGATACTTTAATTACTAAAACTTATGTAACCTGCTGGACTTGTCATCATGGTAACCTAGAGCCAGCATCAAAACGACCTGAGAATTAAAAATGATTTATGATAAAGAAATGTTTCATTATTTATTATTGCACTTCCCTATAGCTCTATTTATAATAGGATATTTTTTTGATGCTATGTACATAGTAATTAATACATTTAGTTTATCATCTTATAAAGACAAAAGTATCTTGCTTTATACTTTCAGTTATTGGAATATTTCTTTAGCGATATTATTAAGTTTTCCAACTATACTTTCTGGTTTTATTACAGATTGGTCTTTATATGGACATATGGAAAATCCTTTACCTGTTTGGACAACGCATGGTACGCATATGATACTTTCTATATTTATATTTATAATTATATTATTTCTTAAATACAAAAAAGATATTATTGATGCTTACTTTTCTGAAAAGACTATTTTTATTATCCATACATTAGCTATAATATTTTTTATTCATGGAGCTCACATAGGAGCCAAGTTAGCGGATAGATTATGATTAATAAATTCTTAATAGTTTTATTTTGTTTATTTTATTCATGTGATAACAATCAATATATAAATACTTATAAACTACCTAAAACAAGTACTATTTCAATTAATAAATCTTCTATTGAAGATATAAATAAAAACACACCCTTTTCTTGGGATGTTCCTACGAAATGGAATGAAAGCAATAAGTCTTCAATGCGCCTAGGTTCTTTTAGTGCTAACTACATTGGGGGATTAGCAGATATATCTATTACTAGTTTTTCAGGTGAAGGTGGCGGTGTTTTAGCAAATGTTAATCGATGGAGAAAACAATTAGGTTTAAATTCTCACTCATTAAATCAAATTAACAATTCGATTATTTTAAAAAAATCAGATCTTGGCAACTATAAACTAATTAAAATTATAAATGAAGATAACCCTTCATCAGCTTTTTTATGCTCAATTATTGAAATTAAAAATAGTACTGTATTTGTAAAAATGAATGCATCTATTAGTGGCATAAACCAGCTTGAAGAAGAATTTATTACATTCTGTTCATCATTTAAATAATGTATAAAAACAAATATATTAAAATTATAGGTTCTCCTAAAATATTTTCATTTACAGTAATGTGGATGATGGTTCTTGTTTTTATTGGGACTTTAGTCCAAAGAGATATTGGGCTCTATGCTGCTCAGCAGGAATACTTTTCGAGTTGGTTTAAATGGGTGTTTTTTATTCCTTTACCTAGCGGTAAATTGACAATGTTAGTTATGTTTATAAATTTATCTTGTTATTTTATCAGACCGAATATCCTTCATAAAAGTAAGCTAGGCATAACTACAACTCATTCAGGTATTATTCTAATGCTTGTAGGTGGAGCTATTACTTCTTTTTATAGTCGCGAAGGAAGTGTTGTTATTGAAGAGGGTAAAACTGCTAATTACTATGAAGACTATTATGCAAAAGAATTAATCATAATAGATTCTTCTAAGCCAGAGTATGATTTTTTTACAACATTTAATTCTAAATTATTGTATGAGAATAGTATTCTAAATCACGATAGTTTTCCTTTTCAAATAGAGATATTAGACTACTTTATAAATTGCAAACCTTCTAGCCGAATATATGCTGGAGATGAAAATTTTAAAGGGATGTCAAAAAATTTTTTCTTACAAGAAATAAAACCTGAAAAAGAATATGAACAAAATATTTCAGGAGTGATATACGAAGTTACTGGCACTGATGCTGAAGATGGTATATATATAAATTATGTAGGCCAACCTATTACGCAAACTGTTACAGTAGATGATGATGAGTATATGGTTATATTAAGGCGTGAGCGTACTTATCTTCCTTTTTTATTATCACTTGTAGATTTTAAAAAAGTTATGCACCCCGGAACTAATATTGCAAAAAGTTACAGTTCAGATGTTAATCTTATTGAAAATAATGTACCTAGAAAAGTATTAATATCTATGAATGAACCGCTTAGGCACAGAGAGTATACTTTCTATCAAGCTTCTTTTATTGAGGATGGTTTAACTCAAACATCAGTACTTGCAACAGTTAAAAATTATGGTCGATTATTTCCGTATATTTCAACTATAATAATGTGTATTGGTCTTCTTTATCATATGTTATTTATTTTATCAAGAAGATTTAAAATATCAAATAAATGAAAAAATATATATTACCTATACTATTTGTATTCCAGATTTGCCTTCCATATGACTTTTCATATAAAGATTTACCAATACAGCAGTCAGGTAGAATTAAACCTTTAGATACATATGCAAGAACTCATTTATTGCAGTTTTATGGTAAGCAGGAAATAAAAATATTAGAACAGGATATTGAGAATTTAACGGCTATTGACTGGCTTTATCTTGTGCTTTCAGATCCCGAAAATGAATTAGATAGAAAATTTTTTAATATAAGAAATCCTGAAGTTGCATTCAGTCTTGGTTTAGAAAAGAATGATAATCATAAGTATAGTTTTAAAAATATTATAGAAGGTTTTCAATTAAATCAAGAATTATTAGAAGCTTTAAAAATCAAATCTGAAGAAGAGCAAACATTAGTTGAAAAGCAAGTTATTGAAATTTATCAGAATATTTTGGCTTATGATGATATTGCACATTCTGCATATTGTCTTCTACCATTAATTGAGATTAATAATAGTATTAATAGAGAATTTATGGGCATTAATGATGATAAGATGTTGAGCTATTCTTTCTTTATGAGAAACATTGGTAAATTTAAAGTACTGCTGGAAGATTTATTAGCTACCGAAGAAAATGATTGGAAAGAATCGCACTATGAATTGAGTAAGATTGCTATGCAACTGCAAGCTATGACTAAATTTCATTATGCTCAATCACTTAAAATTATACCAGGTGTAATAGAGGATGAATGGCTTTCTCCATGGGAACTAATGGATGGAAGAGAATTAGAAACTTTCCAAAAAGAAATTTTGAACTTTTATGAGAACTTATTCTACGCTTATGTTTCAAAGAATAATAATTCTAGAGATTCTTTATCAACCGCTATTGTTTATTCTATAGATAGTAATATTGAGGATATAAATATTAATCTTTTAAATAAGGAAACAAAATACAATAGTTATGATATATTCTTATGGAGTATGATTTGTTATTTAGTTTCATTTTTTCTTATCGGAATTAGCTGGATGATTAAGCCTTTATTATTTAGAAAAATTTCACTTTCATCCATGGCATTGGGATTTTTACTACATACTTATGGTATTATAATGAGAATGATTATTATGCAAAGGCCACCAGTATCAACTCTATATGAGTCTATTTTGTTTGTTGGATTTATATTGGTTCTATTTGCGTTAATTTTTGAGTTTTTTAGAAAAGATACACTTGGGATACTTGTTGCAACAATTGGAGGTGTAATCTTGCATTTTATTGGTTTTAAGTATGCAGCAGATGGAGATACCTTGGGTGTTCTAGTTGCGGTTCTTAATTCAAATTTTTGGTTATCTACTCATGTTACAACAATTACGACAGGATACGGTGTTTCCATCGTAGCTGGTTTAATGGCTCATATTTATTTAGTTCTATGTATAATAAAACCTAAAAATAAAAAAATGTTAGATAAAGTTTTTAATAATACTTACGGTTTAACTCTAATGGGCTTATTTTTTACAATGTTTGGAACTATTTTGGGAGGAATTTGGGCTGATCAATCATGGGGAAGATTTTGGGGATGGGACCCCAAAGAAAATGGAGCATTACTTATTGTATTGTGGCATCTTATGATGCTGCATCTTAGAGTGTCTGGTCTAGTGGGTCGTATAGGCTATGCCTATGGTGTTTGTTTAGTTAATATTATTGTAGCGATTGCGTGGTTTGGTGTGAATCTATTAAATGTTGGATTACATAGTTATGGATTTACTGATAATGTAGCAACGAATTTATTTTTATTTATATTTTTTGAGATAGCTTTTACATCTATTTTATATTTTTTTGCAAAAAGAAGCAAGAGTCTAATTTAAAAAAAATGAAATTGTATCTTGTGCATACGGGCTATTACGATAAAAGTTCTGGAGATGGTTTTTATGAACAGCATACCAATATTTTCATAGTTGCAGAAACTCCCTATGATGCAAGAGAAAAAGTTAAAAATCATCAAGATTTTATAGATAAAAAAATGCATATAGATGGTATAAAAGAAATTGAAAATATCGATGGTTATGATATTAAAGTAGAACAGAATGAAAATGAGCATAAAATTAATATTTATAATCATTATCAAGTGCGATTTTTAAAGTCTGCAAAATAGTTTTATGTATTTTTCAAATGAGTTTTTAAAAGATCATATAAAAATAAAAGGCTCTTTATTTAAGTCATATACTTATCAGGTAGAAAATTTAGAACAGATAAAAAGCTATTTGAACAAACTTCAAATTAAATATTCAGATGCCTCGCACATATGCTATGGGTATAGGATCTATGATCTAAGGCAAGTTGACTTATTCTTCAATCCATCAATTGTTGAATTTGGTAAAGACGATGGTGAACCCTCAGGGACCGCAGGTAGGCAAATAATAAATGTTTTAAAGCAAAAAGACATAATTAACAGGGTTGTATTTATCATAAGATACTTCGGTGGAATTAAGCTTGGCATTCCTGGTTTAATTGAAGCTTATAAAGGTTCATCTCAATTAGTATTAAAAAAAATAAATCTGCAAAAATGGATAATGTTTTCGAATGTAAAGATTAATTTAGAATATAACCAAATCGCAATGTTAAAAAGAAAATTATCTAAATATGATGCTACAATATTAGAAATAAAATATGAAGAATGTATAAATATAATTATTCGTATACCCTCAAAGAATCTTAGTCTATGGAAGAAATTTCTATCAGAAAAAAGTAATGGAAGTATAAAATTTATTGATTAGATTTTTTATTTTTCAAAAAATTATCCAATTTAGGTTTTATAACAAATCGGCAGTATGGTTGATTTGAATTTTTTTCATAATAATTTTGATGATAATCTTCAGCCTCATAGAATATGTCTAATTTGCTTATTTCAGTTACGATTGAGTTTGAATAATAATTAGTTTTATCGATTTCTGCTCTAATATTTATTGCGATTCTTTGTTCTGTGCTATCAGAGTAAAAAATAGCAGATCTATATTGAGTGCCTTTATCTGCTCCTTGTTGATTTAATGTTGTAGGGTCATGATTTTCAAAAAAAACATGGAGAAGTTTCTCATAATTTATGATTTTAGGATCATATGTGATTTTGCATACTTCGGCATGATTAGTATTTCCAGTGCATATCTGTTCATAAGTTGGATTTTCTACTGTACCACCTGTATAGCCTGATTTGACATTTACAACACCATCAAGCTGCCCAAATATTGCCTCAATACACCAAAAACATCCAGCTCCTAAAACCGCAAATTTCATGAATACTCCAATTAATATTATTATTAAATTTAGATGACTAAAATTTAATAAAAAAACTTATTTTTAAGAAAAATTGTCACTAAGATATATACGTATTTATTAATATAAGATAAGACAATATGGCAGACTTTGAATTAACATCAGATTACAAGCCGCTTGGAGATCAACCTAAGGCTATAAAAAAAATAGTTAATAATTTGAGTAATAATTGTAGAGACCAGGTATTACTTGGTATTACTGGTTCAGGGAAAACGTTTACTATTGCTAATGTTATTCAAGAAGTTCAAAGACCTACTCTTATTCTATCTCATAATAAAACTCTAGCAGCACAGTTATATGGAGAATTTAAATCTTTATTCCCGAATAATGCTGTTGAATATTTTATTTCTTATTATGATTATTATCAACCAGAGGCATATCTTCCTGGAACTGATACATATATCGAAAAAGATTCCTCTATTAATGCTGAGATAGATAAATTAAGGATTAAATCTTCAACATCGTTAATGTCAAGAAATGATGTTATTGTTATAGCGAGTGTAAGTTGCATATATGGTGTAGGCTCACCGGTTGAATATGCAGATTTATTAATTACCATTAAAAAAAAACAAGAAATTCCTCCTAAAGAATTATTTAAATCATTAATAAATATCCATTATTTAAGGAATGATATGGTTCTAGATGCTGGTATATTTAGAGTCAGAGGAGATATTGTAGATATATTTCCTGTTTATGATGAATACCCTGTTAGATTAGAATTCTTTGGAGATGAAATAGAAAAAATTTCAATTTTCAATCTAATGACCGGTGAAATCATTAGAGAAGTAGAAGAAATTACTTTTTATCCATGTAAAAACTTTGTAACAACAAGAAAAACGCTTAACAAAGGAATTGAAAGAATTAAAATAGAATTAAATACAAGGCTTAAATTTTTAAGAGAAAATCAGATGCTTCTTGAAGCACAAAGATTAGAACAAAGAACATTATATGATATAGAAATGATGATGGAATTAGGGTATTGCTCAGGAATTGAGAATTATTCAAGGCATTTGGATGGTAGAAAGAAAGGGGAAAGACCTTATTGCTTATTGGATTTCTTTCCAGATGATTTTCTAATGGTAATAGATGAATCTCATGTATCTATCCCTCAAGTTAGAGCGATGTATAAGGGGGACAAGTCTAGAAAACAGAACTTAGTTGAACATGGATTTAGATTACCATCTGCATTAGATAATAGGCCTATGAAATTTGATGAATTTGAAAAAAAAATAAATCAAGTTATTTATGTTTCTGCAACTCCTAGTGAATATGAGCTATTACTGTCAGAAAATAATCTTATCACGCAAATCATAAGACCCACTGGTTTACTCGATCCTATGATTGAATTACATGAATCAAATGGTCAAATAAATCATTTGATAGAGAATATCAAGAAAGTTGTCAAAAGAGATGAGAGAGTTTTAGTAACTACATTAACAAAGAAGATGTCGGAAGATTTGACGGATTATTTAAAATCTATGGGTATTAAATGTGAATATCTACATAGTGGAATAGATTCTATAGAGAGAGTCAAAATTTTAAGGAGCTTAAGGCTTAAACATTTTGATGTTTTAATTGGTATAAACTTATTGAGAGAAGGTCTTGATTTGCCTGAAGTATCACTGGTTGCAGTGATTGATGCTGATAAAGAAGGTTTTTTAAGATCAAAATCTTCTTTAATGCAAGTTGCAGGAAGAGCTGCGAGAAATGTGAGAGGAAGAGTTATCCTGTATGGTGATAAAATAACCGCTTCAATGCAACATTTAATAAATGAAACTAAGAATAGAAGAAAAATTCAAATGCTTCATAATAAAAAACATAATATAACACCTAAGACTATACTTAAAAATCTAGATGAAATTAAATTATCAACAGCTGTTGCCGACAAAGGAATGCAAGAAATTATAGAATTGAATGATGAAATTAACATGCATGATCTTGATTTAGTAGAATGGAAAGACAAAGTGAAAGAAATTGAAAGAAAAATGCTAAATTATGCGAAAGAATTACAATTTGAAAAAGCAGCTTTATTAAGGGACCAATTAGATAAATTAAAAAATAATAAACCATTGAATCATAATGTATAAGATATTAATTATTGGATCAGGTGCAAGAGAGCATGCTATTGCATGGTCTATTTATAAAGATAGTCGAATAGATGAACTATTCTGTGCTCCAGGGAATGCAGGAACTTTATTGGTATCTAAAAATATTGAAATAGATATTATGGATAATAATTCAATAAATTTATTTGTTAAAGAAAATAATATAAATTTAATTATTGTAGGACCTGAGCAACCTTTAGAAAATGGAATTGTTGATTATTTTGAAACTAGAAATATTAAAATTTTTGGTCCAAATAAATATGCTTCACAACTTGAAACAAGTAAACTATTTGCACGAAATATTATGGAAAAATATAATATTCCACAGCCAGCTTTTTTTGAGTGTAATTCTGAAGAGGAAATATTATCAATTCAAGGCCAGATTGGCCTACCTCTCGTTTTAAAAGCAGATGGGCTTGCTGGAGGTAAAGGAGTTATTATATGTCGTAATCTTAATGATTTCCATTCTGGTATCGATGATATGGTTAAAAATAGAAAGTTTGGTTCTGCATCTAATAAAATATCTGTTGAAGAATGTCTGTCTGGTGAAGAATTATCAGTTTTTGCAATATGCGATGGAAATAGCTATAAAATTATTGGATCTGCTCAAGATCATAAAAGGGCTTATGATTATGATAAGGGACCAAACACCGGTGGTATGGGTGCTTATTCTCCAACTCCCTTATTTAATGATACACTGAAAGCGAAAGTTGAAAATAATATTTTAGAACCGATACTGAAGGCTTTAGAAGAATTGGATAATCCATTTAAAGGTTTTTTATATATTGGTATTATGTTAGTTGACGATGAACCGTATGTTATAGAATTTAATGTTAGGTTAGGAGACCCAGAAGCTCAAGTTCTACTTCCATTAATAAATAGTTCTGTATTAGATATGATTCTTTATGCTATTGATGGCACTATAAAAGATTATAAGTTAAAAGTAGATGCAAATTATGCTGTAGCAGTTGTGTTGGCTGCAAAAGGATACCCTGAAGATTATAAAAAAGGGATGATAATTAATGGATTAGATTCTGTGAATGACGATATTGTTTTTCATGCTGGAACAAAAATTCATAAAAATAAAGTTATAGCAAATGGAGGAAGAGTACTGAGTGTAGTTGGATTAGACTTAGATCTTAATAAGGCTATTAGTAAAGCATATGAATCAGTTAAGATAATTAATTTTACAGATAAATATTACAGATCTGATATTGGATTAAAAGCTACTGTTTATTTAAATGAAAAAGAATAAAATGATAGATATTGATAAAATAAGAAAATCTGTAGGAATGATTGGTGAATCAAATGAGATACGAGAAGTACTTACGTTAATTGGTCAAATTTCTAAAACGGATATATCTGTTTTAATAACTGGAGATTCAGGTTCAGGTAAAGAAATGGTAGCGAAAGCTATGCATAAAAATAGTAAAAGAAAATTTGAATCATTAGTAGTAGTTAATTGCGCAGCAATACCATCAGGTATATTGGAAAGTGAGCTTTTTGGACATAGAAAAGGTTCTTTTACAGGTGCTATAGATAATAAAGTAGGATATTTTGAATCTGCACATAAAGGAACAATCTTTTTAGATGAAATTGGTGAGCTTCCTAAAGAAACTCAGTCTAAATTATTGAGAGTCATAGAGAGTGGTGAGTTTATGAGAGTTGGTGAATCAAAAACTAATAAAGTTGATGTTAGAATTGTTGCTGCAACAAACAGAAAATTATTAAATGAAGTTCAAAATAATAATTTTAGACAAGATCTATATTTTAGATTAAAAACTATAACTATAAATGTTCCTTCTTTAGTTGACCATCTAAGTGATTTACATTTATATATTGAAAGGTTTGGACTAGAGTTTACAAATAAAAATGATATTTCATTCAAAGGCTTCTCTTCAGAAGCTATCTTTGAAATGAAAAAATATAATTGGCCAGGAAATATTAGAGAATTAAAAAATGTAGTAGAAAGTTTAATTGTTATAAATAGTGGTGAAAGAATTACGGCTGAAATGATAATAAAACATTTTAATTT
>Ga0115000_10003835_pt1 | contig 12463 bp, 6 predicted proteins | sample ArcticOcean_MG_C_6_FD_89690 | JGI IMG/M metagenome (GOLD analysis project Ga0115000, IMG submission 89690) | Marine microbial communities from western Arctic Ocean - ArcticOcean_MG_CB8_128 | ecosystem: Environmental > Aquatic > Marine > Oceanic | place: Arctic Ocean: Canada Basin | collected... | reverse complement strand
GGCGGCGAATGCATCGAAGAAAAGAAGACGACGAAAAGCTTTCGTTACGACGAAGATAAAGACGAAGAGCTGAAACGATTGCGCGAACTCTACTCTTCCGGGGCGGTCGGGGAGGAGGACGACGTGCGTGAGAACAATAATTGGCGCGCGATTGACGTAAACTCGGATCAATTTTTAGTCGGAAGTTCCGAGGAAGGATTCGTGAGTCTCGAAGTGCTCTCGTTAGAGAAAGGAGAGAAAGACGATGCAATGAAGAAGACAGTAAAGAAGACATTGAAGAAGAGCACGACCACCAAAAACGACGACGATGACGACGACTGTAATATCACCACCGTCCGAGAAAAAGAAAAAGAAAACGATTTAGATGGAGAAAAGAAGAAAGCGACGTCAAAGTCGTCGAGCGCAAAAGAGGCGAGAATTTTGAAGCGCAAGAAACGGTGGAAGGAGAAGGTGGAAGAGGCGAAGAAGAGGAAGAAGAAGAGGAATGAAGAAAACGAGGCAAAACGCGGTGACGGTGGTGAAGCGGGTGGTGGTGGTGACGATGAAAACGAGGATTTAGACGATTTCGGCGACGAAGAAGACGTCGCCGCGTGGGCGCAGTACGATTTGCACCCGCTCCTGCTCAAAGGCGTTCGGAAGCTTCGGTTTACTTCACCGACGCCGATTCAACAGAGAGTTTTACACCCGGCGATTAAAGGGCGGATGGATATCGTCGGCGCGGCGGAAACCGGGAGCGGGAAAACTTTGGCGTTTGGTTTGCCCATTTTACAACGGTTGATGCGAGATAAAGAGGAAGAGAAATGGTACGAGGAATACGCGGACGAGGAGAAACCGGGGAAAGGGAAGAAACATTTGCGAGCGTTGATAGTGACGCCGACGAGAGAGTTGGCGTTGCAAGTGGCGAAGATGTTAGCCGATGTCGCGATATACACGGGCATTCAAATAGCGGCGATCGTAGGAGGGATGTCCAAGCAGAAACAAGAGAGAGTGTTGAAGAAACAGCCGGAGATTATCGTCGCGACGCCGGGGCGGTTGTGGGAGTTGATTCGCGACGGGGAGAAACATTTGACGAGTTTGGAGCGGTTGACGTTTTTGACTCTAGACGAGGCGGATAGGATGGTAGAGAGAGGTCACTTTAAGGAGCTCGAGAGCGTGATTAAATCGATTCCGGAACCGCCAGAGACGAGGAGGATCGCGCGGTCCGCAAAGCTGACGAAACGGAAACAACCGATGGCGGCGACGAAAGTTGTTAGCAATGATAGTAAAACGAAGAAAGGAGAAGAAGAAAATGATGAAGAAAATGATGAAGAAAATGGTGAAGAAAATGAACCAGCGGCGGATAATCGAATCATGGCGCGAGATCGTCAGACGTTTGTCTTTTCCGCGACGCTTACCGTTCCGGATGAAGTCAAATACAAACTCGATCGGAAGAAACCGCAAGCGTCGTCCAAGAAAGTGAACAACGGTAAAAAGAAGGACGGCGGCGGCAGCAGCGGAGGTGAGAACAACAACGGGAACGATGAAAACGCGTATCGCTTGGAACCACCGAAAGAATTAGCGTCGACGAACACGATGGGTAATCTCATGAAAATGGTTCCATTTTACGGCCGCGTCAAGCTTTGCGACGTGAGCGACTCGGTGACGAAAAAGAAGAAAGACAACAACCCCGATGAATCATCATCAAAGGCGGCGATAACATCAACAACGAAAGTGGCATCTAAAGTGCACGAATCTGCGTTAGAGTGTACGGACGACGAGCGCGACGCGTTGACTTTATACCTTCTCTCCGCGCACGCCGGAAAACCATCGATTGTGTTTGTCAACGCTATCTCATCCTTACGCCGCTTAACGGCGCTTTTAAAACTCATGAAAGTCAACGCGGTTGGTTTACACGCTGGAATGCAACAACGCGCTCGCTTGAAAGCGTTGGACCGATTCAAAGGTAATAAGGCGTCCGCTCTAATCGCCACGGATGTCGCCGCGAGAGGTTTAGACATTAAAGGCGTCGAGTTGGTCGTGCACTACCAAGTGCCTCGCCAAGCGGACGCGTACGTGCACAGATGCGGACGAACCGGTCGCGCGAATCTATCGGGCGTTTCCGTAGCTTTAGTCACGCCAAAAGAACGCTCGCGGTACCTCGCCATGCTCGCCGCCATGGGTCGCGAGAGAGGCTTTCGATTACCGCCGTTTCCCGTGGCGGAAGAAACCGTTCGCGAGGCGACGAAGAGAGTACAGTTGGCGAAAAGATTAGACGCTATCGTTCACAAAAACGAGAAGAAGCGCGCGGATAAAGCGTGGAAGAAAAGAACGGCCGAGGCCATGGACCTCGGTCTCGACGCAGACGACGATTCCGATTTCGACAAAAATTTCGATTCAGACGACCAGGACGTGATGCACTTTTCCGATAACGAAGACGGCGTCCAGGTCATCGAGGATTTCGAATCGTACGGGAAACATAAAATGAAGAAAGAGTTGACGCAAAAGAAACTGGAACGAGAAGCCGAACACAGAAGCGTGACGAAACGGGAGATTTCGTTGCGGAACGAGCTCGACCGGCTGTTGAAAACGCCTTTAGGCGCAAAGCGACAGTCCGCGCTCACGTCCCAAAAGTTCCCGACGCGAGAAGGCGGGAAACAGTTCGAGAAGACGAAGAAAATGTCCTCCTCTTTCGCCTCCGCGTTGGATGTCATTGGACTCGCGAAGGAGAGTAGTGCAGTTGGACCGGCGTCGGCGGGCGCAGTCGCCGGCGGCGCCACGGGCGCGAGGAGGATGCGAAGGATGAGACTTTGACGAGATCGAGATCGAGAAGAAGAAAACGTAATACTACGCGATGATGATACTTTTAAAAATGCGCAGTATTCGAGAACCACCACCATTTTAAAACTCACTTTGTTATCATCATCATCATCATCGCACGATCATCAGAGAGGTAGTAAAACTGCTTTCGACATCAGTCGTTCGCATCATCGAACGCTTTCGATTTTTCTCAACTTTCCTCACTTTCAAAACCATCGAATCATCATCACAAAACATGCGTTTAAACGAAACCGAAAACGACACAGATGATCCGGAAAGCGCGTGTTATCGAACCAGGACGACAGAATTTACGAGCTCGTCCGTGAAATGCGTGGACGTATGCGTGGAATTCGACGACAATAACACCACGAATACTCCGAATCGCGTCTGTCGCTCGTCCCCGATTTTAGAGTCAAACGCGTCCGAAAACGCGTGCGAACGGGCGTGTGTGGACGCCTATTACCACTCGACGTCTTTAAAATTCCACGCGGACGAACAGAAAATGAAAGAATACGAGGATTTGAGGAAAGAGACGTGCAAAAGAGAGTGCTCGCGCGCGTTTTTATCAGAGCAGCGGGGAAACGAACGGGAAGCAGAGGACTAGATATGCCGCTTTTAATTGTATATCAAATGTACATTACGCTAGACTATGAAGATGCGCACGTATTCTCTCCCTCTCTCTCTCTGCTATACCGCTACGTGTTCGTATTATTATTCCTCTAAGTTAATGCTCGAGCCAAACTTCCCGTACAAGTGTCCTTTCAATTGTTCCATCGCCGTCGCGACTCTCGTCAATTCCTCCTTGTTGTCTTCGATGGATTTCCTCTCGCTCGTGACTTTCGTTTGTAACATTTCCTCGGCTTTAAGCTTCTCCGTTTCGAAAAAGCACTCGCCCACGACGAGGTCGCACTTTGCATCGTCGTCTGCGAAGGTCATTTCGGATTCTGCCTCTTCGGTGTCCTCCAATTGTTTCTGTGTAGTGATAGAAAAGTCAACATTTTAGTGCGGGGAAGAAATGTGTGTAAAGTACCTCTCGGGAAGCAATCATCGCGCGTAACTCGTGAACGCGGTTGTTTAAGCGGCCAAACGCGCATATGCGCTGCTGGTCTTCCCAGTTGACCTCGACGTCGTGTTTTTGAGGAGGTTTTTTCGTCGTCGTCGGTTCGATCGTGGTCATTCGTAGCAGTATTCGTAGCGCTTGTTTCTGTGGGAAATCAGAAGAACGAAGAGGAAAAGAAAGACCGGATTAAAAACCCTAAAGTTTATGTTCTTTATAAGTAGTACTAAACCCTAACCAACAAAACGAGAGAATTTGAAGAGCGAATGCGACATCCGCTGGGCAATGCCCGCGCAGGTTCAAATCCTGTTCGTAGCGATATTAGTTAATAGCTACGATGTCCGAGTGGTTAAGGAGGCGGACTTGAATTCAATCATCTTACATTCTCTTTTTTTTTGTGCGTGTATGTTGTGTGACTTCTAAAGTAATATTCTATTTGTTACGATTGCGCCGGTTGCGTCCAGTTCTTTTTGCTCTCGTTATCGTCGACGATGACTTCTCGGTGCGACGACCAGACCAACTGTATGGCTTCTTTTGTGCCGATCCCTCCGGCCCGAGGATCACCAGCCGGGCCAAACCAGTGGTTTTGCGGCGCACCCGTCGTGCGCGCTCGGTTCCCGACGTAAGTAGTGCCGTTGACGGTTTCCGATAACACTTTTCTTCGGAAATCGACGTCGTTGCTCACGATGGCCGCGGTTAAATGATTCTCCATCTTTTCCATGGCTTTTAACACGTCCGGCAAGGTCGAATCGTCGTATTCGACGACGATTTGGAACGGACCAAAAATTTCCGTCGTGACCAACTCGAAGTTGTCTCTGGTTTTCAACATTTCTTTCAACGGTACGAACACTGCGGTCGGTTCGATCGCGCCGTACCGTTCCGGAATGTTGTGATTTTGCAACTCTTTTCCGCCGAATAAGACTTTGGACCCTTCGATTTGCAATAAAATTTGTCTCACATGCGTCAACATTTGCTCGGTTGTTTTCGTCAACACCGGTCCGACGGTTAAATCCGTTAAGTTTCTCTTCTTCGCCAACGACGCCATGGCGTCGCAGATGCCCAATCGCATCCAGTTCGCGTGCGCGAATAAAATCGACTGCGCGGAGCATTTTTGTCCGGAACACGCGTACGCGTCTTGGTCGCACTGGTACGCGGTAAACGGCAACTCCTCTTCCTTCGCGTCCGGGCCTAAAATCTTCCAATCAAAGCCGGCGTCTTCCAACTTGACTCTCCCTTTCAACTGCAGCGCTAATCGTTCGGCGACGCCTTGCGATCCGGTGAACAGCGTCATCCGAGGTTGCAACTGTTCGAGTAACTCTCCCATGATTTGCCCGTCGCAATGAATCAAATCCACGTCTTCAGTGGGCATCCCGCACGCGTGCATTAATCGTAAGAACTGTTCCATGACGATCGACACTCTCGAATCGACGTGTAACAACACTCGATTGCCCATGTACAAAGCGCCTAACAATTGCAACACGGGAATTTCCAACGGAAAGTTAAACGGCGTGATAATGCACACCTTCCCGTACGGCCATCGATACCCAAAACTCGTTTGACCCGTGTGGTCTCCAGGCACGGAAAACCCTCTCGATAAAAACCTCACGTTATCCCCGGTAAAATTCTCCAAAAACTTCCTCGTCACCACGACTTCCGCCTCGGCTTGAGCGTACGATTTCGGAGCGACGCGTTGTATCAATTTCGCAAAATACGTTACGTTCGATGCATCTCTCAAAGCCTCTGCCAATTTCATAGTCACGTCCCCGTATTTCAAATACCTATCCGGAGATTTAAACGCGTTGTGTGCGCCTGATTTCGGCGTCTTTGCGACTCTCGTGTGTAAAAAATGTCCCAACTCCTCTCTCGTTATCTCCGGTACCAAGAGGAACGAATCCTCGTTTTTATCCATCGGATCCGGGAAGGTTTTGTACTCTTTCTTTGCAGAGAAAGCGAACTGCCCGTCGACGATGCACGAGGCAATTGCCGGGAGTGCGTTGGACATCGTGTCGGGTTCTACCGTCGCCCAGTGCGCTCGAGGGATGAAAAATGTTTCCTTGAATGCGTTCGTATCTGTTCGTAACGAACTCGTTCCGAATGATGATTTTCTGACCATTTCCTCCATTAAAAGTTTCTTTCGCGTGGCGAGATATCCCATTTTGGGTGCGCGTTTTATGCCGTGGTAGATGATGGACATTTTTGGTGTAAAACAACGCGGGCTTCTTTAGTATTATGGTGTTCTGTTGTGCTGCCGCGCTTGTAATTTATGAGGTTTTAGAGATACACTTTTTCCCCCTAAAACGCCTTTCTTTGCTCCTCCCCGGGGCGAAGTGAAAACAAACGACAACAAGAACAAGACGACGCCCCTTTTTTGGTTTTGAAGAGAGAGTGAACGCAGAGAGAGAGAGAGAGAGAGAGAGTAACGGAGAGTTCTGCCCGTGCGCACTCATATAAAGAGAAGGTTTTAGAGATGTGCTTCTTTTCTGCTCCTGCACATGTGACATTCAATTGACGAGAAAAAAAAGAAGAACAACAACAAAAGCGCGAGACACAGACACACGGTTTAAGAGAGAAACGCGCGAAAACACATAAAGAAGGAACCCTTTAAAGTTTCAGAGTTCTCAAAACCAGCCGCCGAGCGAAGAACTTCACCCAAAACGCGCGTCGTCAAATGTGTTTTTGCGCGTTAAAATCGGTCGACGTCCTTCTTTTTCCCCCAAACGTTATCCTCAAAATTTAGAGCCAAACGTTCTTATTAAAAACGCTTTGAATCACACACGAAGAATAAAGAGATAAAACCCGCAGAAGTGCTGCGAGATCTGTTGCGCTTCTTTACCTCTCTGTCTTTTTTGCGTCGATGCGTCGCGGCGTTGCGAATGTGTCTCGGAGGAAAGCCGCGAATGCGTCGTTCTCGACCTCTCGAATTTACGGGAAACCACTCGTAACGGTCTTCCCACTTTCCTCGAAAGATGACGATGAGAGCAACAAAACGAAGACAAAGAGCACCGCCTTGGTGCAACAAATAACGAACGGTGCGTTGTTGAGATTTGCGTCTTTGAATTTTGAACTCAAAGCGACGGTCAAAGCGCACCGAGAGCAAGGTTTACAATCACTTCTGATAGCCGCATTGGAGCACTCCGAAAACGAGAGGAAAGCGGAAAAGACGAAAACGATGGCGACGCAAACGCTTCTCGAGTTTCCGAACGAGATGCACGCGATAAAATTATCCGCGTTAGGCGCGAGTTTTAACGAGAGTTTGTGCGAACGGTTGACGATGGATATCGCGGAAATGGCCAAAGAAGTTGGGGCGACGGGGTTGTGCGTGGACGCGGAGGAAGATTTTTTGCACGAGCAAGTGGACGCGGTGAGCATGAAGTTGATGCGGACGATGAACAACAAATCCGGCGGGAGCGCAGGGAAGAACGCGGCGGTGTATAAAACGTACCAAATGTATCGCCAGGATAGCGTGGAACAGTTGAAACGAGACATCGCGACCGCGGAGAGAGAAGGTTTTGTTTTAGGCGCGAAATTGGTCAGAGGCGCTTATTTAAACACAGATAAGGCGAAAGGGGTTTTGTTCGAGACGAAAGAAGAGACGGATAAGAGCTTCGCGGACGGATTGGCGTTCGCTTTGAATAAAATAAAGCAGAAGAAAAACGAAAACTCTCCCGCTGGGGTGAAGATTTTGTTGGCGACGAGGAACAAAGATAACATTCAATCGGCGTTGGGGCATTCGGAGGACGTGCAGTTCGCGCAGCTGATGGGCATGGACGACGAGGTGACGTTATCGTTACTGAACGAAGGCGAACGAGTGGCGAAGTATTTTCCGTACGGGAAGTTTACGGAGACTTTGCCGTATTTATGGAGAAGGTTCTTGGAAAGAGCGTCTTTTTCGTAACAACGAAGATTCTTCGGAAAGAGAAGAAGAGAGAGAAGATGTATTACGCATGAAAATGTATATAATTTCTGCCGTTGTATTCCATTATGTACTAACATTGTCAAAAGAAAAACACAATATCATTGTACTTCTATCATCAAGTAGTATACTCGAACTAAATCATCTACTATTTATACTTATCTCTATTATCTTCGCTAAGCTCTTTCGTCTATTTAGTATGTTAAAAGTTTTTCATCAGTGCAAAGTCCCGCCGCAGTACGAGCAGAACTTCATGCCTCCGGTCAGTTTCAAATCCGCGTTACAGTTTGGACACAAAATTGTGCCTCGAGCACCGATGGCGCCACTTCCCGCGCCGGACTCGCTCGGTCGCTGTTGCGATAACGAAGCGGTATTGTTGTTGTTGTTGTTGTTATTATTATTATTATTATTATTATTATTATTGAGACCCAACCCGCTGAAGGACGTTGGCCCTTGCGCGTTGGCCGCCGTGCGGTGCATGCCGTATTTCCAAGCCTCCAACGACGCATCGTCCGTGCTCATCGTCGCAGCGGCGACTAACGCGGAGCCATTCGAGAGCGCTTTATTTCTGCCGTATCGCATTGGAAGAGGAGCTGAACCACCGTTCGCGGTCGTCATCGTCATTGGATTGTGCATCATAGTCGGAGCTTTAAGTTTGCGCTTGCGCATCTCCTCGGCGGAAGAATTCGTAGTGTTTGTCATCGTTGTCGTTGGATTGTTCGCGTATGCTGCGTGTCTTTTAAGTCCGCCGGCAACGACACCACCACCGCTTCCGCGGAGCTTGGCGAGTTTATCGTTCACCACCGTTTTTAAGGTGGTGGTGGTGGCATTCTTCTTCGCCTTTTTCTTCATCGCGGCCGCGCTCTTGTTCTCTTCTCCCGTTTTCTTCCTCTTCTTACCGTCGTCGTCACCTTTTCCTCCTCGTTGTCTTTTCATCGACGAGATGGTGTTATCATTCCTCGAAGGCATGCGCGAACGCAACAATCTCTCGACCGTTTCCGAACTCTCGAGTTTCTTTTCGCAATCCATCGCCGCCGAACGCAAGACGGATACCAACGAGACGTCGTGGCGAATATCGTCCGCGGTTTCCTTGGAGGATTTTTCGAGCGCGTCGTAAAAGCGTTTCAATTCGTTGAGTTCGGCTTCATCGTTCATCTTCTTGTCATTATTCGCCTTCGTCGAAAATTGATGACGATGCGCGTCGGATAGAACTTTCGTTGATGACGTAACGATAATCGCGCTCGCGTCCTTCTTGGCCAAATAGAGAAATCTCATCCACGCGATACAATACTCTCGCATGGATTCGTCTTCATCGGACGCTTTGCCACCGCGGCACCTCGCTCGTTTCGCGAAATAGTCGTCGACTATTCGAAAGAGAGTCTCAAATTTATCGTCGTCTTTGTTCGATACTTCGTCCGCTTCTTTCGATTTAGACCTACCTCCTCCTCCTTCTCCTCCTCCTCGCGCGACGACCATTTTCGCCACGGTTTTTAAAGCCTCGTCTAAGCGTTCCTCTTCTGCGGACAGACGGCGGTTGTCCGAGCCTGGGAGCGCGAGAAGCGGAGGTTGCGAAGAGCAGTATTTATCACCATCGTCGTTTCCGTTTTGATTTTGACTCAAAAAATTGCGTGGAAACAAAACTCTTCGTTCCAAAGCGCTTCGCAGGTCAACCAATTTGACCAATCTGAACGTCACCGATGTTGTCGTTTTCTTCTTTGAGAAGACCGGCACTAAGACAAACACGCGCTCATCTCGCGATTGCACTGGGAAATACTTGTTCGCGTGATTTACTGACATAGATCCTTTGTCGCGCATTTTTTTGCGAACATTGTCGTCGTCTTCGTCGAAGTCGAAGTCGTCGTCCTTCTTCTCTTTCCCTTTGGTGCCGACGGCACCATTTTTGCCGCGAGCGACAACCATCGGCATCGCCGTCGCGATAGAGCAAAGCAGAACTGGGCACTCGCCGGGAACGCCTTCGTCGTGCTTCTTTGCACAAAACGACGCGTAGGCTGACATCCAATTCGAAGCAGAGTTGCCGTCACTTTCTGAAGGAGGAGGATGAAACGAGACGTGTCTCGGCGCCTGCGAGGAGTCGATATCGACCGCGTCGATGGCGCTCATGAGAACGATGTCGTTAATTTTGAGCACCGTTTCCTCTTCGTCTTCTACTTCGTTTTCTCCTCCGTTTTTCCTATTATTATTATTATTCTTGTTCTTCTTTGTCGTCGCCGTCGTCGATTTCTTCACCGGTGGTGCCTTTTTTTCAATAATCGATTTCTTTTCGCCGTCGCGTTCTTCCTTTATTACGGCGGCTTCTTCACCGTCGTCGATGATATTCGATTCCATCGGAAGAAACGGTACGGCGCACTGAGAACACTCTCTCGAGACCTCCACCGCGGCTATGCACCGATCGTATGTTTTATATTTACTACTGTTATTCTTCTTCTTGTTCTTCGCATTCGACGAGAGTTTCGTTTTCAATCCACCGCCGATGAGAAGCTTTCCTCGCCAAATCACTGACGCGTCGCTCACGGTGACAGGGACGGCATTCAACGACCCGACAACGACAGCATTCGTAAATCCCCACGCGTTCGAAACGTGTTCTAAACGCGCGTTGATGAGTGCCTCTCTCTCCGTCCTCGTTTCCGATGTTTTCGTTCTTTCGTCTTCTTCGTCTTCATCATCGTCCGCAGCGATATAAACGGGAACGATTTTCACTCGCACCTTCTCGCCACCGAGCCTTTCTTTCGCCCTTTTTACGACGCCGTGCGCGAGGATGAAGCTTTCTGGCCATTTCCCTGGGTCGTTCATATCAAACAGAGCAGCATCATTTACATTATCACCATCCTTCCCTAATACAATTGGAACCACGCACACGATATCCATCGCGCTCAATGCCTTCCTTTCCACCTGGTCGACGAGCTTCATCGCCTCCGTCGCCGCGCGTCTTTGCAACACGACCAATCCCTTTTTGCGCTCACTCCCACTCTTCGTACTCATTCTTGTCCCTCCTCCTGATGTCTTCTTCTTTTTCGTCGGCGTTTGTACCTCTTCCATGAACAAATCTTCCGCCGTTTTCTTCGCTAAAAGCATCGAGCGCTTACTTCGCGTCAGTCGCAACCGTTCGCCCATATCATCGGATGATGCATTCGTAGCTTTCGTCCACGGCACGAAACAAGCCCCACAATCGTCCTCTTTAGCAGCATCATCGAGAACTGGTGGAAACCACGACACCGCCGCAATCTCGCATCCGTCCTCCGGTACAAAATCCTCCTCCTCTTCTCTCGTGACATCTTTCAGCTTTGTCTTCATCTTCGCGCTCGATTCGCACAAACGCACCACCGCGCTCATTTTTTCTCGCAGCACTACATCGACGTCGAAGAATCCATCATCATCATCGCGGTTTTGTGTTTCCGAAGCTTCTCGTTCTTCTTCGTTTACGTCGTAAACATTCGTCACATTGGACACGAGAAGGAGCATCGCGCTGCGCATTTGTGTTTCTTTCTCTTAGCGATCAAAGACGACGAGTTCAAAACAGAGGGGAAGGAGGAACGCTTTGCAAAGTCTCCTCTGTGTGTGCGTCGTTTTGTTGTGTGCTTTCAAGAAGCAGGCATGACTCGAGACGAGATGATGTGTATGAATTGCTCAAAGTCTTCTGCTCCTTAGTAGTGAGGAATTTGAATTTTGTGAGGGAAAAAAGGAGCGAGCGAAAGTTTAATCGTATTCCGATGATGGAACGGCAAAAGTGCGGATACGCAGATATAATGGATGACTTACTTTAGTTTGTGCTATGAAACTGTAGTATTGCCCTTATTACAACTGTAATCGATTCTCCGGCTTAAGAAGTTTTGTGTTTTGCGTGTATATGCGTTGACTTTTTTTACGACGCGGGGGAGGAGGATTTTCCCTCCTAGGCGTCGTTGTGATGCTGTGATGATGGGTTTTGCTTCTTTTGGTTGTCCCAGAATGCGGTGGTTTGCGCGTATTCTTCGTCTGTTGGTTCCGGGCACCCTTTTTCGAGCAAGTAGTTTAGGCAGTCGTGGTGCTCGAAGTACCGAGCGCAAGCGATGTCTCGCCAGTCGTTAAGAGGCGTTTTCGCCTCTTCGACTAAGTATTTGAGGCAATCGAGATGGCCATACCCTACAGTGTTGTACACGCAGTCGCTCTTTAACACATCAGGTATCTTCCTTTCTTCGACGAAATATTTCAAGATGTCCACGTGACCACATCCTGCCGCTTGTCCTGCCGCTTCTTCTTCCGTCTCTCGCGAAGGTTCCACTTTGTCGAAAAGAAATCGAACACAGTCGAGGTGTCCTCCAAGAGCAGCTAGTTTACACGAAGCTTCTTCATCATACGGGCAATCATTAGAGAAGCAGTACTTCAACATCTCGAGATTTCCTGTACGTGATGCTACTTTAATCGTCTTTTCATCCCACTCACACTGTTTCTCTTCTCTCGCCCACTTGAGGAACTCGAGTTTGTTTGTAAAAACAACTCCCGCGCAAAACGCGACTTGATCCATCACTCTTCCTCTCTTATCTTTCTCTCCCCAGGACATGTGATTCCACACCAATTCCAGCGTCGAAATGGATGAACATTCGTGAACAGTCGCACCTAATCCCGATACGTTTACCCCGGCGTACGCAAGCACACCCTGACTCTCTCTATTCACCCTCGCAAAGAAATATCGATCCGTC
>Ga0115000_10003832_pt1 | contig 12470 bp, 10 predicted proteins | sample ArcticOcean_MG_C_6_FD_89690 | JGI IMG/M metagenome (GOLD analysis project Ga0115000, IMG submission 89690) | Marine microbial communities from western Arctic Ocean - ArcticOcean_MG_CB8_128 | ecosystem: Environmental > Aquatic > Marine > Oceanic | place: Arctic Ocean: Canada Basin | collected... | reverse complement strand
CTTTGCCAACCTCTTAGAGTCCCAAGTAAAGGATATGAGAGATGGAAAGAACTACAATTAAATTTTGATGCAAGAGAAATGTTAGAAGGATAAAATGCTGTTAAGATATTTATTTATATTGTTAATTTTATTGCCTGTTAAAGTTTATGCTTTAATTGAAGTGGACATAACACGAGGAAACTTAAGCCCTCTACCAATAGCAATTTCTCCGTTGTCCATAGACGCGCAATCCAAAGAGAGTTTTAAAAATATTATCAAAAAAAAAAATATTGGATCTGAAATTTCAATTATCGTTGAAAATAATTTAAAAAAATCTGGATTATTTAATCCTTTAAACAAAGATGCTTTTCTTCAAAAACCAGATATAGCAAATCTAAAACCAAGATTTGAGGATTGGAATCTAATAAAAGCACAAGCATTAGTAACTGGAAAAGTGACTTTTGTAGATGAAAAATTAAGAGTTGAATTTAGATTGTGGGATGTTTTGGCTGGAAAAGAAATGTTAGCTTTAGCATTCACCACGGTGCCTAGTAACTGGAGAAGAGTGGGGCATATAATTACAGATAAAGTTTATGAACGCTTAACAGGTGAAAAAGGATACTTCGATACAAGAATAATCTATGTAGCTGAAGAAGGACCAAAAATTAAAAGAATTAAGAAATTAGCAATCATGGATCAAGATGGTTTTAATAATAAATTTTTAACACTAGGTAATGAATTAGTTTTAACGCCCAGATTCAATCCTGCAAACCAGATGGTTACTTACCTTTCTTATTTTAGAAATTTACCTAGAGTTTATTTGCTTGATATAGAAACTGGAATGCAAGAAGTTGTTGGAGATTTTCCAGGAATGACTTTTGCACCAAGATTTTCTCCCGATGGTAAGAAAATTATTATGAGTTTTGCAAAGGATGGTAATTCTGATATCTATACTATGGATCTTGAAAATAGAGTTGTTGAAAGAATTACTAACCATCCATCAATTGATACTTCACCGTCATATTCTCCAGATGGAAAATATATTTGTTTTAATTCTGATCGAAGTGGATATCAGCAGATTTATGTAATGGATAGTAATGGAAAAAATGTAAAAAGAATTTCATTTGGCAAAGGATTATATGGAACTCCAGTTTGGTCACCAAGAGGAGATTTAATTGCTTTTACAAGGCTACGTAAAGGAAAATTTTATATAGGAGTGATGAGAACTGATGGAACTGGTGAAAGACTTTTAACAGAAAACTTTTATCAAGAAGCACCTTCGTGGTCACCAAATGGAAGAGTATTAATTTTTTATAGAGAAACAAAGACGAATTCTAAAGGAGAGGGATTTTCTGCTAAATTATGGTCTATTGACTTAACTGGTTATAATGAGAAGTTAGTAGAAACAGAAACTGATGCTTCTGACCCATCATGGTCATCATTATTAAGCAATTAATACTTAAATAGCTTGATTTTTTAACTTGAAAGATCTATTTAGTTGTGAAAAAGTAAGTTATTCAAAATAAGGATTAAGGAGCAATAATGAACCTAAACAAGATTTTAAAAAATATATTTTTAGTATTAGTTGCGAGCTTGGTTTTAACAGCTTGTGCTACTCAAAAGAAAACTACAGGACAAACTCAAGGAGACGTTTACACTGGAACAGATACAGTTGAGTATTTAGCTAGTGGAGTAAAAGATAGAGTATTCTTTGCAACTAATGAAACAGTATTAACAACAGCTTCAAGAGACACTCTAAGAAAGCAAGCAGGTTGGTTAAGAAAAAATTCAAAAATTAATGTTGTGTTAGAAGGCCATGCCGATGAAAGAGGCACAAGAGAATACAACTTGGCATTAGGGGAAAGAAGAGCTAATGCAGCTAAAGATTATTTAATGACGTATGGAATATCTTCAAATAGAATTTCTGTCATTAGTTATGGTAAGGAGAGACCCGTCGATTCTGGATCAACACCTTTGAGCTGGTCAAAAAATAGAAGATCAGTTACTATTAAAGCTAATTAGATAAAATAATTTAAAAAGACCCCTAGTACTGTTTTACTAAGGGTCTTTTTTTTGCCATCATTATAATTATTACTTGCTTAATGTTCATTTTTAAAAAATTTATAAATTTAAAATTAACAATAGTTTTTACTTTATTAACCACTCTATCTTTTGCGGATAATCATAATTTAAATGAAGTATTGGAGCTAATTCAAAAAGATCTTAAAACTTTAGAGAAAGCGGTATATTCAGGAACTACAATTATAGGAAATAATTCAGAAAATTCAAATAATCAAAATTCTGAAGATGTTTTAACAAGACATTTATTAAAACTGTCAGAAATTGAAGATCAATTTCGAGAATTAACAAATAAATTTGAAGAAATAAATTTTAAGGTGGATAAGTTATCTAATAGATTATCAAAAGTACAAGCTGATAATCAAATAAGATTTCAAGATATTGAAAATGCTGCATCATTACCTTCAAGTAATGATAATAAAATTTCAGTTGTTAAAAAAAAAGAAAATAAAAAATTTTTACCTGGCTCCTCTCAACCGCAGGAATTAGGATCAATTTCATATAAAGATTCAGAAAGTAAAGAAACAAGTCAACAGATACAATCTGTAGAAACAACCTCATCGATTGTAACAGAAACTTTTCAATCAGAAGAAAAAATACTTCCAGCAACAACAGCAGAGAAACAATATGAGTTTGCAACTAGTTTTTTGAAAGTGGGAGATTACAGCACTGCAGAGAGAGCATTTAAAGAATTTGTGACTACAAATACTGACCATAAATTAGCTGGAAATGCACAATATTGGTATGCTGAAACTTACAGAATCAGAGGGCTTTATACTGATGCTGCATCAGCATATCTTGAAGGATATCAAAAATATCCCAAAGGTGAGAAGGCTCCTATAAATTTATTAAAACTTGGTGTATCAATGGTTCAGATAGGAGAAAAAAATCAAGGCTGCAAAATGATTGTAGGTGTGGAAAAACAATATCCTAAAGCAAAACAATCTGTTCTTCAAAAAGCAAAATATGAAGCAAAAAAGTTTGAGTGTAATAAGCAAAAATCATAGATTAATTCTTAATCACCTTAAAGATAAAAAAATATTTAAAATATTTAAAGAATTTAAAAAATTACTCAAAGTTAACAATAAATTTGCAGTAGCAGTATCTGGTGGTCCAGACAGCTTATCTTTAGCCTATTTAGCAAAATGTTTTTCAATAAAAAATAATTTAGAGGTCAAATATTATATTGTTGATCACAAGCTACGAAAAGAATCATCATATGAAGCAAAGTTAGTTTCAGTTAAATTAAAAAAGATTAATATCAATTGTAAAATATTAAAGTGGAATGGAAAAAAACCTTTAAAAAATATTCAATCAATAGCTAGAAACAAAAGATATTCACTTTTAGTTGATGAGTGTAAAAAAAATAAGATAAATCATCTTTTATTGGGACATCATATGAATGACTTTTATGAAAATTTTTTTATCAGGCTTTTAAGAGGAAGTGGATTAAAAGGATTAACATCTTTAAGTGAAGTTACAAAGTATAAACAAACTAACATTGAGCTTTTAAGACCATTAATTAAATTAGAAAAAAAAGATCTTATCTATTTATCTCAAAAAGTATTTAATTTTTATGTAAATGATCCTTCAAATAAAGATGAAAATTTTAAAAGAATAAGAATAAGAAATTTATTAAATACTTTAGAAAAAGAGGGTTTTGATAAAAAAAAATTTTTACTAACAATCGATAATCTTAAAGATTCTAATAAATCTATAGATTTTTATGTTGAAAAAAATATTAAAGAAAATTCTAAATTTTTGAAAAGTAAAAATGCTTTTATTCTAAGTAGTATGTTTTTTGAACAATCACATGAAGTAGTTTTTAGATCTTTAACGCAAATAATTAAAAATGTAGGAAAAAAATACTATTCTGCAAGAGGTAAGAGCGTCAGTCAATTAATCGAAAAAATTAAATCTAATTTATTTTCTAAAGTAACACTTGGGGGGTGTTTTATTGAAAAAATAAATGAAAGTATATTAATATTTAAAGAAAATTAGTATAAAAGTTAATCTTTTTAACAATTTGTCACTTGTTTAATTTTTAATAATTATTATCTTATACTCATGAATTTAAAGAATTTAGCAATGTGGGCAGTAATAGTATTTTTAACTATTGGTCTTTACAATATGTTTAAAAATCCTCAATCTAATTCAGGAAAAAATGATACAATTATTTTTTCAGAATTTTTATCAGAAGTTGAAAATGGTCGAGTGGTCAAAGTTGAAATCCAAGGAAATAATATTAAAGGAGTACTTGCAAATGGAAATGCTTTTTCAACGTATTCACCTAACGATCCAAACTTAATTGAAAAGTTATCCACTAAAGGTGTTAGCATTTCGGCAGCTCCTACCGAAAATGAAATGCCATCATTATTTGGGGTACTCTTATCATGGTTCCCAATGTTACTTCTAATCGCAGTTTGGATTTTTTTTATGAGACAAATGCAAGGTGGCAAGGGTGGTGCAATGGGATTTGGTAAATCTAAAGCAAAATTGATGAATGAATTAAAAGGCAAAGTAACATTTAATGATGTTGCTGGTGTAGAAGAAGCCAAAGAAGAAGTAGAAGAAGTTGTTCAATTTTTAAAAGATCCAAAAAAATTTAGTAGACTAGGTGGTAAAATCCCAAGAGGATGTTTACTAGTTGGTCAACCAGGAACAGGTAAAACTTTACTTGCAAGAGCAATAGCTGGTGAGGCTGAAGTTCCATTCTTCACTATATCTGGATCAGATTTTGTTGAAATGTTTGTTGGGGTAGGAGCTTCAAGAGTTAGAGATATGTTTGAACAGGGTAAAAAAAATTCTCCCTGTATTATTTTTATTGATGAAATAGATGCCGTTGGAAGAAGTCGAGGTGCAGGTCTTGGTGGTGGAAACGATGAAAGAGAACAAACTTTGAATCAATTATTAGTTGAGATGGATGGTTTTGAAACTAATGAAGGAGTAATAATTATTGCAGCTACTAATAGACCTGATGTATTAGACCCTGCTTTATTGAGACCAGGAAGATTTGATAGACAGGTAGTTGTTGGACTTCCAGATATTATTGGAAGAGAAAAAATATTAAAAGTACATATTAAAAAAATTAAAATGGCACCTGATGTAAACTTAAGAACAGTTGCAAGAGGTACTCCAGGTTTTTCTGGAGCAGACTTGGCTAATATAGTAAATGAAGCAGCATTACTTGCAGCTAGAAAAAATAAAAGAATAGTTACACTTACTGATTTTGAAGAAGCTAGAGATAAAGTAATGATGGGTGCAGAAAGAAGATCAATGGTAATGACAGAAGAGGAAAGGACTTTGACTGCTTATCATGAGGCAGGACATGCAATTGTGACTATTAATGAAGATGCGGCCCACCCTATTCATAAAGCAACTATTATTCCAAGAGGTAGAGCTTTAGGAATGGTAATGCAGTTACCAGAAAGAGATGAACTATCTCAAACAAGAGAACAGCTTCATGCACAATTAGCGATAGCAATGGGAGGAAGAGTAGCTGAAGAAATAATTTTTGGAGATGATAAAGTGACCACTGGAGCTTCAAGCGATATAGAACAAGCAACAAAAAGAGCAAGAGCTATGGTTATGAAGGCTGGTTTAAGTAAAGAATTGGGCCCTGTTTCTTATGGAGAAAATGAAGAAGAAGTATTTTTAGGAAGATCTGTTGCAAGAACGCAAAACATGTCAGAAGAAACAGCTAGAAAAGTAGACGTAGAAATAAGAAAAATTGTTGATAAGGGATATGAAAGAGCAAGAAAAGTCTTAACAGAAAAAATTGATGATTTGCATAAATTAGCTAAAGCACTCTTAACTTATGAAACTTTATCAGGTGATGAAATTGAGAATTTGATAAATAAAAATATTTATCCTGTAAACAAAGAAGATTTAAAAGTTGATGACAAAGATAAAGGTTCAGCTTTAGGATCTATGGGGCTTAAGCCAAAAATAGTTCATTAATAGATAATGAAAAAATATTACACAAGAGTGTGTAATTTTTATTATGGCAATAAATCAGCTGTATTAGTAAAGCAAAAAAAAACATTACCATTAAATGGCAATAATAATATTTCATTTGATCAAATTGAAATTATTACTAGAAATTCAAAAAAATTAATTAACATTAAAGATATTAAAAAATTACCTATTTTTTTGAAAAAAAAAATTATTAAAGATCTTAAAATAATTACAAGAAAAAATAAAAATTTTTCTAATTTAAATTTTAAAAAAATTCCAAATATAATGGGTATATTAAATCTAACGCCAGATAGTTTTTCAGATGGCGGTAAATTCAATAAAAAAAATAAAAGTCTAAATCATGCAATTAACTTATTTAAATCAGGTGCAGATATTATTGATGTTGGAGGAGAGTCTACTAGACCTGGCTCTAAAAGCATAACCAGCAAACAAGAATGGAACAGAATAAAAGATACTTTAAAAAGTATAAATAAAAAAATAACCTTATCGCTGGATACAAGAAGATCAGATATAATGGAAAAGGGTATTAAGAATGGAGTTAAGCTTATCAATGATATTTCAGGTTTAAGTTATGATGCACAAACAATCAAAGTTTTGAAAAAATATAATAAACCATTTATAATTCAGCACACACAGGGAAATCCAGAAACTATGCAAAAAAACCCAAAGTATAAAAATGTTATATTAGATATTTATGATTTTTTTGATGAAAAAATTAAATTTATCAGATCAAAAGGAATAAAACATAGTAATATTATAATTGATCCAGGTATAGGTTTTGGAAAAAATTTGAAACATAATATGAGCTTGATTAGTAATATTTCTATTTTTCATACCTTAGGTTTCCCTGTACTACTTGGTCTTTCTCGAAAAAAATTTATAAAAGATCTTTCTGGAAAAAATGATACTAAAGGTAGATTAGGAGGAACTGTAAGTTCCTCAATATTTGCACTAATGCAAGGTGTTCAAATTTTAAGAACACATGATGTTAATGAGTTAGTACAAAGTATGAAAGTTTTTAAAAGATTAATAAAAGATCAATGTTAAAAAAATATTTTGGAACAGATGGAATAAGAGGCTTAGTTAATAGTAAAAATATTAATGGAGACATGTTTTTTAAATTTGGTTTAGCTTCAGGAACTTTTTTTAAAAATCAGAAAAGAAATAAACAAATTGCAATAATTGCGAAAGATACAAGGTTATCTGGGTATGCTTTAGAGCCAGCCCTGGTTTCAGGACTAACATCTGCTGGAATGCATGTTTATACACTTGGCCCACTGCCTACAAATGGCCTAGCAATGCTAACAAAATCGATGAAGGCTAATATGGGCATAATGATTACCGCTTCACACAATCCATATTATGATAATGGTTTAAAATTATTTGGACCAGACGGCCTGAAACTATCTGATAAAATTGAAAAAAAGATTGAAGGTTTAATAGATAAAAAGATAGACAATCAACTATCAATACCAAAAAATCTTGGAAGAGTTAAAAGATTAGAAAATGCAAATGAAGAATACATAAAGATACTCAAAAAAAATTTTCCAAAAAGCTTTAGTTTAAAAGGGTTAAAAATAGTTATCGATTGTGCAAATGGTGCAGGCTATAAATCAGGACCAAAATTGTTAAAATCTTTAGGAGCTAAAGTTATTTCTATTGGGATTCATCCTAATGGATTAAATATAAACGAAAAATGTGGCTCAACCTTTCCACAAAAAATTAAATTTGCAGTCAAAAAAAATAAAGCACAAATTGGAATTTCTCTTGATGGTGATGCTGATCGGATAATTATGTGTGATGAAAAAGGAAATATCATAGATGGTGATCAAATTATTGCGGCATTAGCAACTAGATGGAAGACAAAAAAAATGCTTCGGGGTGGTGTCGTTGGCACTTTAATGTCGAACTATGGAATGGAGAAATTTTTTATCTCAAGTAAAATAAAGTTTATAAGATCAAAAGTGGGTGATCGATATGTAAAAGAAAAAATGCAGAAAAATAATTTTAATTTAGGAGGAGAGCAATCGGGTCATATTATTTTAGGAAAATTTGCAACAACAGGAGATGGACTATTAGTTGCTTTAGAAGTTTTATTTGCACTGCGTAAAGGTAAAAAAGCAAGTAATTTTTTTAATGTTTTTAAACAGACACCACAAATTTTAGAAAATATAAATGTAAATGATAAAAATATTATAAATAATATAGAAGTAAAAAAAGCAATAAAAATTGCAAATAATTTAATGAAAGGTCAGGGAAGAATGCTTGTAAGAAAATCAGGAACAGAGCCAAAGATTAGAATAATGGCAGAAAGTGAAAATAAAAGATTACTTGAGAAATGTATAAATATAATTAAAAAAAAGATTAAATAAATTGAAACCAAAATCTAAAGTATTAATTATAGCTGGCTCAGATTCTTCAGGTGGGGCAGGCATACAGGCTGACATTAAAACAGTTACAGCTTTAGGTTCATATGCTATGACAGCAATCACAGCTGTAACAATTCAAAATACTACTGGTGTTAAGTCTATAGTTCCAATTAATCCAAAAGAAATTTCCAATCAAATTGAATTTACATCTAAAGATATTAAACCTGATGCAGTAAAAATCGGAATGCTACATTCTGCAAATGTTATAAAATCTATAATTCGCTCGTTAGATATAATTAAAGTAAGAAAAATAATTTTAGATCCGGTTATGATTGCAAAAGCAGGTGCCAAGTTAATTGATGATAAAGCTATTCAATTATTAAAACATAGATTAATAAAAAAAGTTAGCTTAATAACACCCAATATTCCTGAGGCAGAAATATTGACTGGTACCAAAATAAAAACAACTGAAGATATGATTTATGCTGCAAGCCTATTGATTATGTTAGGGGCAAAAAATGTTTTAATAAAAGGGGGTCATTTAGATTCTAATTTTGTACATGATATTTTTGTTAATAAAAAAGAGATTAAAATTATAAAGAATAAAAAATTTACAACCAAGAATACACATGGAACTGGATGTACTTTATCAACAGCAATTACAACTTTTTTTTCATGTGGAAAAACTCTAAAGAAATCTTGTGAGCTAGCAACTAAGTATGTACATAATTCAATTGGATCTAATCTAAAGTATGGTAAAGGTCATGGTCCAATAAACCATTTAAGTTCAATAGTAATAAATAAGAAATTTAGATAATGAAAAATGTAGTTGTTGTAGGATCTCAATGGGGTGACGAAGGAAAAGGTAAGATTGTTGATTGGCTGTCAGATCAAGCAGATGTAGTTATTCGTTTCCAAGGTGGACACAACGCAGGTCACACACTTGTAATCGATGGAGTTACTTACAAATTAAGATTACTACCTTCGGGCATTGTTAGAAAAAATAAAATATCAATTATTGGAAATGGTGTTGTGATTGATCCATGGGCACTATTAGATGAAATTGAAGAGATAAAAGCAAAAGGAGTTGATGTTAATGTTAGTAATTTTATAATTTCAGAGTCAGCAAGCCTAATCTTGCCATTTCACAGAGAAATGGATGAAATAAGAGAAGATGCTGCTGGTAAAAGCAAAATTGGAACTACTAGACGTGGAATTGGTCCAGCATACGAAGACAAGGTTGGAAGAAGATCCATTCGAGTTATGGATTTAAGGTCTGAAAGTAATCTGGATCATAGATTGGAGACAGTTTTATTGCATCATAATGCAATTAGAAAAGGCTTAGGCAAAAAAATATATGAAAAAGCACAACTTAAAAAAGAACTTTTAAAAATAGCCCCAGAAATATTAAAATTTTCTCAACCTGTCTGGTTAAGAATTGATGAATTTAAAAAACAAAAAAAAAAGATATTGTTTGAAGGGGCGCAAGGAATTTTATTAGATGTAGATCATGGAACATATCCTTTTGTAACATCTTCAAATACAGTTGCTGCTAGTGCTGCTACAGGAACAGGGTGTGGACCTAATTCGATACATTACGTTCTTGGTATTACAAAAGCTTATACAACTAGAGTTGGTGAGGGGCCTTTTCCAACAGAGTTAACGGATGATATGGGTGAATTACTTGGATCAAGAGGAAAAGAATTTGGAACAGTTACAAGTCGAAAAAGAAGATGTGGATGGTTTGATGGTGTATTGGTTAGACAAACAATAAAAATATCAGGAATTGATGGTATAGCACTTACTAAGTTAGATGTTTTAGATGAATTAGATGAGATTAAAATGTGTATTGAATATGAACTGGATGGTAAAAAAATCAATTATCTTCCAGCTGCAGTTGAAGATCAATTAAAGATAAAACCTATTTATAAAACATTTCCTGGTTGGAAAACACCAACTAATGGAACTAAAAGCATAGAAGCTTTGCCAGATAATGCAAAAAATTATATTTATGCTCTTGAGGATTTTATTGGAACAAAAATTTCAAGTATTTCAACAAGTCCAGAACGTGAAGATACAATTCTATTAGAAAATCCTTTTGAAATTTAATTATTTGTAAGTAAATTTTTAGATTTAGCAGAAATAAGCATATGTTTTTGAAGTTTTTCAAAAGCCTTATTTTCGATTTGCCTAATTCTCTCTCTACTAATTTTATATTTTTTACTCAGGTCTTCAAGTGTTACAGGGTCATCATTTAGTCTTCTTGAATATAAAATTTCCCTTTCTCTATCATTAAGAATTGTTATTGAGTTTTTTAATAGATCTTTTCTTTGAGCCATTTCTTCTTGATGAGCAAATTTAAGATCATGGTCTAATTCTTTATCTACTAACCAATCTTGCCATTCATCACCATCTTCTCCTACCTGAGCATTTAGAGAAAATTCTTTACCCGAAAGTCTTCTATTCATTGAAATAACTTCATCTTTACTAACATCTAATTTGTTAGCAATTTCATTAACATACTCTGGTCTTAAATCTCCTTCTGAGTCAGGTGCAATTTTATTTTTTATTTTTTTTAGATTAAAAAATAATTTTTTTTGTGCAGTAGTTGTTCCTATTTTTACTAAACTCCAAGATCTTAGGACATACTCCTGAATAGAAGCTCTAATCCACCACATCGCATATGTTGCTAACCTAAAGCCTTTTTCAGGTTCAAATTTTTTAACAGCTTGCATTAAACCCACATTACCTTCTGAAATCATTTCGTTGACAGGAAGACCATACCCTTTATAGCCCATAGCAATTTTTGCAACCAACCTAAGGTGGCTTGTTACAAGTTTCTCCGCAGCTTTAACATTGCCAGTAGTTTTCCAATTTTTGGCCAACATATATTCTTCTTCAGCAGCAAGCATAGGAAATTTTTTAATTTGCTCAAGGTATGCTGATAATCCACCTTCATTCGAAAGTGCTGGAAGATTGTTGTTCATGGTTGTATTTATTTAATCTACTATAGTAATATTTCAATACTTTAATTGCTAGTATTTCTTAGCAATTTAAGGATAATTTCAAGTTCTTGTGGCAAAATTGAGGAGAAATTCATTTCTTTATTAGTTCTAGGGTGAATAAACCCTAAAGTTTTTGCGTGAAGAAACTGTCTGTCTAATTTATAAATAAGATTTTCTAAATTAGTATCGATATTTTTGAGCTTTTTATATTTTTTTTTATATTTTCCATCTCCCATTATGCTATTACCCAAATAAGTCATATGAACTCTTATCTGATGAGTTCTTCCTGTTTCAAGTCTACATTCGACCAAACTTAAAGTGGGCGTTTTATCATTCTCAAAAATTTCTAGAGTTTTATAATTTGTAATTGCTCTTTTCCCCTTTGAACTACTGACTTCCATCATTTGTCTATTTTTTGAACTTCTAGTTATAAAAGTATCAATTTTACCTGATGAAGGTCTAAGCTTACCCCAAATTAATAATTGATACACTCTTGTAATGGTGTGTTCACTAAATTGTAGAGATAAATTTTCATGTGTTTCATTATTTTTTGCTATAACGATTAATCCTGATGTATCTTTATCAATTCTATGAACAATACCTGGCCTAAGTTCATCACCAATTGTTGAAAGAGAATCTTTATCATAATGCATTAAAGCATTTACAATCGTTTGATCATAATTGCCAGCTCCTGGATGCATAATAATGCCAGCTGGTTTATTTATTACCAATAAGTCTTCGTCTTCATGAACTATTTCTAGTTTAAAATCATAAGGTTTTAAAGAAGCCTCTTTAGGCTCTGGAATAAGAAGAAGAACTTTGTCACCTTCAGATACTTTTTTTGAAGGGCTTTTAATTATTTCATTATTTAATTTTAATTTTTCTTTTAAAATTAAATTTTTAATTCTGGTTCTACTAATTAGCTTTTCTCTTTTATTAATAAAAACATCAACTCTGAGATTATTTTCACCTTCTTCAACTATTAAATTAATGTTTTTTTCCATAAAATGTAATATTAATACTATATGCGCTGCTAGCTCAACTGGATAGAGCACCAGAT
>Ga0115000_10003830_pt1 | contig 12476 bp, 13 predicted proteins | sample ArcticOcean_MG_C_6_FD_89690 | JGI IMG/M metagenome (GOLD analysis project Ga0115000, IMG submission 89690) | Marine microbial communities from western Arctic Ocean - ArcticOcean_MG_CB8_128 | ecosystem: Environmental > Aquatic > Marine > Oceanic | place: Arctic Ocean: Canada Basin | collected... | reverse complement strand
TGTGTAGGTTTACCCCTACCGAGGGTTCGAATCCCTCCCTCTCCGCCATTAAATTTAACGATCAAAAAAAGAATACGTAATTTGCGAGATAGAAAAGAGTATTTAACCTTGGCAGGTGTTTTTATATTGTTAGGAACAGTAGCCTGTTCCATGGGTACTGATAAGAGTACTCCTTTGCCTGAAAAACCTTTCAATAAGTTGAGTAATATAGAGGGTTCAGGTACAAAACTGGGTGAACATCCCGAGGTTAATGAGGTTAAAATTATTCATCGAAAAATCCTTGTCCCTTCAAAGGTTGAGGAGAAATGGAAAGCCGTAAAAATAATGGTTCGGAGTAAGGTAGATGAGGAACTGGGGGGAATACAAACATTAGAATTAGGTGCTAGTTTTATTCCCTCGGGAACAGAGTTAAAAGTGACTTTGGGTCCATTTTTACCAAACTTTATGATGGACAAGACGACATACACATCAATAGGTATTGAAGTATTAAACCCAGCGGTTCAACTCATAGTTGAAGAGATGGGAAAAGTTATTTATAAAGGGTGGATTTTTAAAAAATTTCCTTCGATGTATGCATTTGAGCACCATTTAATATCGATTGAACTATTAGAGGCAATCCCAACTCATGTATCGTAGATGAAATAAACAGGACCGTTATTTAGTTAATTAAGCGCCCATAGCTCAGGTGGATAGAGCGATGGTTTGCGGAACCATAGGTCAGAGGTTCGAGTCCTCTTGGGCGCATTTTTTATCCCGACAATATTCTGATTGAAAGGTTATAAGCAATATAGCAGGCATATTTAGTATTGGAGAGGTGGCCGAGCGGTTTAAGGCGCACGCTTGGAAAGCGTGTGTAGGCTTAAACCCTACCGAGGGTTCGAATCCCTCCCTCTCCGTTTAGAATTAATATAATTTGGTAGTTTACTGGATCTCACGCAATATGGTATTGCAAATTCCGTCAGGTCCGGAAGGAAGCAGCGGTAGCAAGACCCATGTGTGTTGTGGGTTTATCCAGTAAACTACCTTTTAATAAATTTTAATTAGCAGATTATTGACTTACGAGTTTATTCGGATACATACAATGGAATTTCAAGTTTCAGCACGTAAATGGCGTCCCCAAAACTTCAACCAGATGATCGGACAAGAACATATTGTTCGAACATTGAGCAATGCCATTGAACTAAACAGGATATCCCATGCCTATTTATTTTCTGGCACGCGTGGTGTAGGTAAAACAACGACAGCGCGTATTTTTGCTAAGGCAATAAATTGTGAAAAAGGACCTATACCTGAACCCTGCGATAAATGTGATTTTTGTAAAGAAATCAGATTGGGAAGTTGTATTGATGTACGTGAAATAGATGGAGCATCCAATAATAGCGTGGCCGAAGCCAGAGAATTAATTGAAACAATTAAATATGCTGCTTCAGCAAGTCGCTATAAGGTATATATTATTGACGAAGTGCACATGCTTTCAAAAAGTGCATTCAACGCGCTCCTTAAAACACTTGAAGAACCTCCCCCTCGGGTCGTATTTCTATTTGCTACTACAGAACTTACAAAAATTCCAGAAACTATACTTTCTCGGTGTCAATGTTTTGAATTTAAGCCCCTTTCGAATAAACAAATCTTACAACAGCTAGAAATAATTTGTGGCCAAGATGGTATACAGGCAAATGAACTAAGTCTTGAAAAAATAGCAAAAACAGGTGCAGGAAGTATGCGTGATGCTCAAAGCCTTCTAGATCAGGTAATTGCATATTGTGGAAACAACATAAAAAATAGTTCGGTGGAAGAAATCCTTGGAATTGTTGGCAGGGTAACTATTGAAGAGATTGTTGATAACCTAATAAAAAAAGATTTAGCTGGTATCATATTAAAGATTCAATTAATCGTTGCCGATGGAAAAGATTTAAATTTCCTATGTCGAGACTTAGCAGAGTACTTCAGAAATCTAATGATGATAAAACTGTCCGATAAACCCGAGGTTATATTGGATATCCAGGCATATAATTTACCAGTATTACAAAAGCAGGCGAATGCTTTTCATGCTGACGAAATACAACAAATGTTTAATGTTATATCCCGTGCAGAATCTGAAATGAAACGCAGTTCATTGGCTCAGATGATATTCGAAATGGCCATGTTACGTTTGGCAGATGTTCGCCCCTTTCAGCAAGTCGATGAAATGATTAAGGCAATAAACTCTATTGAAGATCAACCTCCATTACAAACGATCTTACAAACAGAATCTAACGAGCAGGATGAAAACCCTTCACCGGGTAATCATTTTGATCCCAATCAATCTTGGCAACAAATCAAGCAGGAAATTTGTGCACGTAAGCCTGTTTTTACTCATTATCTTGCACAGTGTGAAGTTGTGAAATTTGATGAGTTAAACTTAAGCCTTGGATTTAAAGACAAAATTACATTAGATCAGATGAGAGACGCTGAAAACTTTTATTTATTAAACGATGTGGTTAAATCTATTTGTAATGGAGAAATCAAAGTAGAATTATCTTTAAATAAAAAGGTAACAATACCTATTAAAAGTAATGCTGTGAGCAATAAAAAAAAAACTGAAAATAAAAATATTAATAAGTCAGAAACAGAAATTATCCAAGATGCCTTAGATGTATTTGGAGGTGTCGTTATTAAGTAGTTAATCAATTCTATTATAAAATGGTAGAGTTAACTTTTAACTTTTAACTTTTAACTAAATAAATGTCAGTCAAAGATTTGGGTGCCCTATTTAAGCAGGCTCAGGAAATGCAATCAAAAATGGCAGAGGTGCAACGAGACTTAGCAGATAAAAGAGTAGATGTTTCTACGGGTGGTGGCATGGTAAAAATTACGGCTAATGGAATAAATGAAATCATCTCTGTGCATATTGATGATGAACTCATTAATATGAAAGATCGTGAAGTCCTTGAGGATTTAATAACTGGAGCTATCAATGAAGTACATCGGAAAGTAAAAGATATGGCCCAGGAAGAAATGACTCAGCTCACAGGAGGAGTCAAAATTCCTGGTTTATTTCCTTAAATGAAGCGGCCGCTTGTAGTAATCCAATTATTAGAAGAGCTCAAGCGTATGCCAGGGATAGGTCAGAAAACGGCTGAGAGGTTATCATTTTTTTTAATGCGAGGAAGTGCTGAGAGGGCTAATAAACTTGCTGATGCAATCCGTAATGTCAAAGATAAAATAATTCTCTGTTCGCAGTGCAATGGAATTACCGAAAAAAATCCTTGCGATATTTGCAGTGATCCTAAACGTGATACATCTTTTCTTTGTGTAGTCGAGGAACCTCATGATGTTTATGCAATGGAAAATATGGGATATTTTAGGGGAATTTATCATGTTTTAATGGGGGTAATATCTCCACTTGACGGAATAGGGCCATCAGACTTAACGATAGAAGCGCTCAAAGAGAGAGTTATGCAGAACAATATTCAGGAAGTTGTTTTAGCTACTAATCCCGATATGGAGGGAGAATCAACAGCAGTTTATATTGCGAAAGTTCTTAAATCGCCCAATATAAAAATTACCAGAATAGCAAGAGGACTCCCTATAGGTAGTGATATAGAATATGCTGATGAAGTAACCCTTATGAAATCACTAGAAGGTCGTACAGAAATGAAATGATCGGGATGCTTGACAATATAACCTAAATGATTTAACTATAACTATTTTATAAAAGTTTTATATTGATATTGTTGGTTCAAGTAAAGATACTATTAGGTTTAGGTCAGAGTTTTCCGGTGTGGCGCAATGGTAGCGCACTCGACTGTTAATCGAGTTGTTACTGGTTCGAGTCCAGTCACCGGAGCCAAACATAAAAAAGAGCTGCTCCTTGAAAAGGAACCAGCTCTTTTTTATTATAATCTACATTGGCCGACAACTCACATAACTATTTTTTAAAATTCTATTCATTCTTTTTAAATTAAAACTCAGGGAACACATGTAAGTTTCTAAATAAACTATTTACGTGGATATCATCAGAGTACTTTTATATAAGAAAATTTTCTGCAAGGTAGGCCATGAATGGACTAATAACAACTTTAGTTATAGTGGTGCTGTTATTTTCAGCGCAAGCTTCACCTAAAACTATAACGGGTGAAGTGGTTGTGATTCACCAGGGAGATACTTTTACTATTAAATCTATTCTCCCGAATGGAAACGAAAAGCTATATAAAATTCGTTTGTCGAATATTGATACACCAGAATTAAAACAACCTTTTGGGAAAAAGGCAAAATTTTTTACTGCAAGCTTAATTTTTGGTGAAGAGGTTCAGATTGAATATGAGATGGTAGATTTTTATGGGCGTTTAATCGGTACGGTAATATTGCCACAAGGAAAGACTCTTAATGAAAAACTAATTGGGGTAGGTTTGGCTTGGCATTATCGAGTAGTACCATTTCCTAACCCATTACTCGAACGTTTGCAATATAAGGCTTGGCGAAAAAAAATTGGTTTTTGGGTTGATCCTTCTCCTTTACCACCTTGGGAATTTCGGCGAGAAAAAGAACTTGCTATGCCACCGAATAAAGAAAATCAAATGGACTATGATCTTATTTTAAATTATGGGATTATAGGGAATTCAAAGAAAAAAATTTATTGGTGGCCAGACTGCAAGAATTATCCAAGTAAAAAAGAGAAAAGTATAATTTTTGGATATAAACAATTAGCCGAATCTATGGGATACCGCAGTGCGAATGATTGTGAGCAATGATTCTTATACAATTAAAACTTTTTAGAAAATTAAAAATAATTTAATGGCTAACGAACTTATTTTTATAGTCGATCAAGATCAATCTCATTGCGATAAATTGACTTTATGGCTTCAAGCAGAGGGTTTCCAAACAAAAACTATTACGGATGCCGAGTTATGCTTGAATATGCTGGATCAAAATCCAGCTGCTATTTGTTTGGACTTAAATATTAAAGGATCTTCAGGGCTTTCGGGACTAGAATTTTTAAAACGACTAAGAATTGCCAATCGAGATATTCCTATCATGGTAGTAACAGAAAACAAGAACCTTAATTCGGCGATAGAAACTATGAAGCAAGGTGCTTTTGACTACATAGTCAAACCTATTGATAGGGTGAGGTTAATCAGCAATATTGAAAGAGCAATCGAAATGCATACTATCGTTCATAAAATTGATCGACTCCGTGGAGAGATGCAAAAAACGCACGTATATAACAATATTGTGGGGAAGAGTGAGAAAATACAATATATTTTTGGTCAAATTGAAGAGGTTTCTGAAGTTAACATTAATGTATTTATTCAAGGAGAAAGTGGCACAGGAAAGGAACTGGTTGCTAAGGCAATTCATTATAGCAGTACCTATAAGACGGGACCTTTCATTGCTATTAACTGTGGTGCAATTCCAGAGGCACTTCAAGAGTCTGAATTTTTTGGACATGAAAAAGGATCTTTCACGGGAGCGGATCACTCAAGAATTGGGAAATTGGAATACGCGAATCATGGCACCTTGTTTCTTGATGAAGTAGGAGAGATGTCTCAAAATATGCAGGTTAAACTTCTTCGTTTTTTACAGGATAAAACTTTTGAGCGTGTAGGCGGTAATAAAAAAATTAGCGTTGACCTTCGGATTATATCTGCAACCAATCGAAAATTAGAAAATGATATAAAAATCGGAACGTTTCGAGAGGATCTTTATTATCGTCTAGTTGTTTATCCTATTACCATCCCGGCATTAAGAGAGCATAAAGAAGATATTCCTCTTTTAGTAACCCATGTTCTTAAGAAATATAAAAAAGAAATACCAAAAATAATTACAACGGTTTCTGCGGCAGCGATGGTAGCTCTTATGGAACATGATTGGCAGGGTAATATACGCCAATTAGAAAATGTAATCTATCGGGCTATGGTGACCACTCGAACAGAAACAATAGAAGTTGAAGATTTATACATGGAACCTCGGAAAGACCATATTTCTGCTCCTGAGAATACAGCCTCCCAGGAGCTCCGCCCCCCCTCTCTCCCAACTATACCATCACAAACAGGGTCGAAAACTATCAAGGAATTGGAAAAAAATGCTCTTATAGAAGCTCTAAAAATCACAGAGGGGAATGTTGAACAAGCTGCGAGAAGACTGGATCTCAGCCGAGCAACTATTTATCGGAAAATAAAGAAGTATAAAATTGAATGAAAAGCAGTCTCAATTTAAGATAAATATTATTTAATTGAGAATAAACACCTATTTAATACCTAATAATACCATCTAAAAAATATATAAGTTATTATAAGTAAAAGGATTATAAGTTTTTTTTATTAAATACTATTATTGGTACAGTTCATGCTTGTTATAAGAGTATTGAATTTTTAATCTTAATTATATGAGGTTATACATGAGCTCAACTCTAAAAAATAAGAAATCGAAGTCACTTCCATGGAAGGTAATATTTGGAACTATTACGATACTAGGTGTAATGGTCCTTCTTTCGAAGCCAAATAATTCAAATATTGAGCAAATATCCTCTAAGGAGACGAAGTCTCTAGGATTTAGTTTAAAATAGTAAATATTAAGTTTATAATTATAAGAGATAATCTAAATGAAAAGAATTCATTTTAAGGCAAATTCAAATGTTATTAAAGAAGGCGACTTGGGGGATTGTGCATATATTGTTGAGGTAGGCAGCTTGGAAGTCTCGACAAATAATGCGATGAATGAAAAGCATATTCTAGGGAAACTAAAAGTAAATGATATATTTGGAGAATTATGTTTGATTGATGGCCTACCAAGGTCTGCGACAGTTAAAACTATTGAAAACTGTACGCTCAACGTGCTTACGAAGGAATCTTTCAACAAAATGGTAAAGAATAATCCAGAAGCATTAGTACCAATTTTAAAAGTTATGGCTTCACGTTTACGGTCTACCTTAAAACAGATTGGCAGTTGATCAATTAATATATATAGGCAGTTTTTAATTTTACTTTGTAAATAAAATAATTTATTTTAGATAGATAAAAGTAATTAAATTTTTATTTAGGAGTTTTTGGTTTTGTGAACACGATTAACTTCAAAAAGGGTGACAATATAATAGAAGAGGGTAATTTAGGTGATTGCGCTTATATTATTGAGGATGGTTCGGTTGAGGTATCTAAACTAAGTCCCCATGGAGATAAACATATATTAGGTATTTTAGAAAAAAGTGAGATTTTTGGTGAAATGGGTCTAATAGATGGTTTACCTCGTTCTGCAACCGTTAAAGCACTCGAGAATTGTGTTGTTAGTGTTTTTTCGAAGGAAACCTTCAATAGCCTAGCCGATCATAATCCTGAAGCGCTTATCCCAATTTTTAAAGTTTTAACTAGGCGTCTCAGATCGACCCTTGCTTTAGTGGGAAATTTACCAAAGAGCAGCACGAACTCCTTGGTCAAGTAATTAGCTCGTAAATAGGTCCTCTATACAGTTTATTTTTAGATAGTCGTATTCCCCCTCATATTTATTTCTCTTTAAATTTTTATATAGTAGGTTAATCCGTTGCGAAATCACCTATTAGTGGTGTAATATTTTTCTATAAACAATTTAAATATTAGGGAGATATTTTGACAAAAATTCCAGAATTATTATGTCCGGCGGGTAGTCCAGAAAAATTGCGATATGCTTTGGCGTTTGGAGCTGATGCAGTATATGCAGGAATTCCAAGGTTTTCTTTACGTGCGAAAGAAAATCCTTATAACAACAACTCTTTAAAAGAAGATATAGAGTATTGCCATAGTCTGAATAAAAAAATGTATGTTACGGCCAATATTCTTCCTCAAAATCGAAAACTTGAATCTTTCAAAAAATCTATCGCAACAATAGCTGAGGCTGGACCTGACGGAATTATTATGTCCGACCCTGGGATGATTCAATACGTTAGAAAAGAGTTCCCCGAATTATCGATTCATCTATCGGTGCAAACAAATACAATAAATTGGATGTCAGTAGCATTTTGGAGGGATTACGGAATTAAAAGAATAATTCTTTCTCGAGAATTATCAATGCTGGAGTTACATGAAATTCACATGAAAGTTCCCGATATAGGACTAGAGTCATTTGTACATGGCTCTATTTGTATTGCATATTCAGGACGATGCCTGTTATCAAATTATTTTAATCATAGGGATGCAAATCAGGGAACGTGTACTAACAGTTGCCGCTGGGAATATAATGTAAAAGAGGAATTATCAGAAGGCGAAAAACCTACGCAAAGCCCTAAGGGTGAATATTTAATAGAAGAAAAAGGGCGTGGAGGTGATTTAATGCCCATTGAGGAAGATGAGCATGGGACTTATATCATGAACTCAAAAGATCTTCGAGCAATAGAGCATCTTGATGAATTATGGGGTGCAGGAGTAGAGTCATTTAAAATTGAAGGTCGAACAAAATCAATTTACTATTTATCACTCATAACAAAGGCCTATCGTCAAGCAATTGATGAGATGATTGCAAAGAAACCATTTAATCCAAAGTTGTTGGACGAGACAGAAAAAACAGCTAATCGTGGATTCACGACAGCGTTTCTTCTATCTGCCTCCGAAAGAGCTACTGAAAAATTCGACTCTCCGCAGGAAGAAAATCTTCCACAAATATATGCGGGGAAAGTTGTGAATCAACGCGCTGGAGGATGGATGGAGGTTGAAATAAAAAATAGAATTAAAGTCGGAGATGAAATCGAATGCATATCTCCACAAAGTAATTATCGTTTTCAAATATCCGCGATGGAAGGTGAAAGTGGATTAGCGTTGCAATTGGCCCATGGGGGAAATGGCACCGTATGGATCAAAACGGAAGGCCCAATTGATCCATATGCTCTTTTAAGTAGGGTGGTAGATTTACCTGTTTCTTCTTCAGTATCTTAGAAATGATTGATAACTTAGGAAAGTAAACTTAAAAACACACCAACTTATTTTTATTGCTCGAAAGGGAGGTTTTATTTTTACCATCTTTAGGCCATACTAAGGTCACAAAAATCCCGATAATAAGGAGTATTGTTGCCCATTTAGAAAAAGAATCAATGCGATAATCGAAAATATCATGAGTTAGTGTCCCATCAATAAAAATGGCCAAAGCTGCAATAATAATAAGTAAAATTATTTTTTTCATAAATAAAATCTACTAAAAATATGCTACCTTAAAGATTAAGGTTTGTAGTTATTTTAATATAGGGTTTTTAACTTCAATAAACTCAAAGATAATTAAATCTTAGATATTTTTAACTTCCATTTTATCAAGTATTAAAACTAACGCAATTTTAATGAATAAGAAAATATGTCAATACCCTTAAAACAGGCTGTAAAGATTGGGACATATGTTATGCGGCAGAAATTAAAAGGCCGAGAACGATACCCTCTTGTTTTGATGTTGGAGCCATTATTCCGTTGTAATCTTGAATGCATTGGCTGCGGAAAAATTCAAAAACCAAATGAAATTTTAAGTCAAAACCTTACACCGCAACAATGCTTTGATGCAGCTAATGAATGTGACGCCCCAGTGGTGTCAATCGCAGGTGGCGAACCTTTAATGCACCCTCAGATAGTAGAAATTATTGAAGGACTTATAAAACAAAAACGATTTATCTATCTATGTACTAACGCGATCTTACTTAAAAACTATTTAGGTAAGTTACCCGTATCACCATATTTGACACTTTCTATTCACTTAGATGGACTTGAAAAAGATCATGACCGTATCGTCGATAAAGAGGGGGTATTTAAAATAGCTGTAGAATCTGTTCGTGAGGCAAAACATTTAGGTTATAGAGTGACAAGTGCTACAACATTTTTTGAAGGAACAACGGTTGAGCAAGCAGAAAAATTTCTTGATTTTCTAATTCCTCTTAATATAGATGGGGTAACCTTATCTTCCGCGTTCAGATATCCAGATGCTCCAGATCAGGAACATTTTTTTGGTCGTAAACGTACCCAGGAATTTTTTAAGGAATTGCTGGAGAAAAATAAAAATGGTAGATGGGATATATCACATTCTCCATTATATTTAGAATTTTTACAAGGTCGTCGTGATTACGAATGTACTCCGTGGGGTAATCCTAATTATTCCGTTCTTGGTTGGCAAAAACCATGTTATTTACTGGATGATGGTTACGCAGAATCCTTTGAAGATTTAATGGAAACAACTAATTGGGATAGTTATGGGCACAAAAATAACCCTAAATGTGCCGATTGCACTGCTCATTGTGGCTATGAAGCAACAGCAGTAAAAGACGCCACTTCCAGCCTAAAAAATATGCTTGTCTCAGCTCGCGTGGCAATGCAATAAAAATAAGAAACTCTTAAAGAAAATCGGGCAACTGGGTTGTTTCATTTGTTAGAGCCTGATCTATTTGAGCTCGAGTAAGCCCATCAGACATTTTAAGATTCGCACCTATTAGGTTCGTCTCTTCTAAATTGGATTCATGAAGATCGGCTCGCATCAAATTGGCTCCGGACAAGTCGGCTCCTTTTAGATTAACCCAGCGAAGATTAGCGCCGCGTAAATTTGCACCCGAAAGATTTGCATGTGAAAGATTTGCATTTTTTAAATATGCTCCGTAAAGATAAGCATCTTTAAAATTTGCTTTTACGAGATTTGCTCCTAAAAGAACGGCACCACGTAAATTTGATCTCTCAAGATTAGCCATTTCTCCTTCAAATTTATCTGAATGTAACCATAAAGAATGATTTGTAAGAATTATTTTTAAATCATTTTTAGAAATTGTACGTGAATTAGTTATATTACTATCCGTATCTTTTTCCATCAAATAGTTTTTATAGCAGGTTTAATTTTATACTTAATAAACAAGTTAGAAAAAAAGACAGTCGGTAAAGCCAGATTTATCTTATATCGATTACGTGCAATTTATGAAGGCGCAATTAGATCTCTAAAATTTTGATACTTTAAATTCTTAGGAGAAGATTGAATAGCTGATTTGATAGATTTAAGAGCAGAAGCTTTATTTTTCATTGAAAATTCGATTTGTGCTATTTGAAAATGCGCTTCTGGAAAAGAACTTACCTTAAGAGATTTTTTAAAGAATTCCACTGCTTTCCCATATTCTTTAAGATCTCTATAAACCATTCCTATATGAAAATTAGTATTTAGTCCTAACGGATTCAATTTTAAAGAATTTTTAAGTATTGAATTGGCTTGCTCTAGTTCACCTTGTAAACGAAATGCATCAGCTAGATTATTCAGGTACATCGTATTTCCAGAATCCTGGTTCTGTGCCAATTGATAGTATTCGATCGCCTTTTTATAGTTTTTGTCTTCTTTATATAAATTAGCAATATTATTCAATGCCTTAGAATCATTATCATCAGATTTAAAATTAACGGACTTTTGCCACAAATTCATTGCCTCTGCTTTATCACCTTTATAGTATTTCACCATACCAAGATTGATATGCGACTGTACATTGTGTGGATCAAGAGATATTGCTTTAACAAACAATTTTTCAGCTTCATCATATTCCCTGAGTCCAAAATACACCAGTCCCTTTTTTCGATAAGCATTAATGTTACCAGGGTCAAGGCTAATAGCTTTTGCAAATTCATCAAGTGAATTTTGATAGAGCGCATTTTGTGCTAACTCTAATGCAAGATTATAATGAATATTAGACTGATGTGAATTAACTTTAGTCTCCTGAGAGCTACAGGCAGATAAAATTAAAATAAATAATAAACAATATTTTATCATTGGAACCCTTTCAAAAAAACAATATCTATATCACAAATAAAACTAAGGTTAGTCAAACCCTAATTTTAATTCACTACTTTTTAGGCTTATCGTCAACTAGTTAAAAGGACATTAATTTATTGATTGATCCAGATAAAAAATTAAAATTTGGATATACAAACCAATGTGAGATTTATCTATATAAATTATAAGATAATTTTATTTTCCTTGGTTAGCCACTTCATCAGCAGCTTTTTTTGCCGCCTTGGGATCACCCAAATAGTAATGGGTTTTTGGAGTTAGATCTTCGTTAAGTTCATAAACAAGAGGAATACCCGTTGGGATATTAAGCTCGACAATAGATTCTGCGGTCATATTATCAAGATATTGAACCAGAGCTCGAAGGCTATTACCATGAGCACAAATAAGAACATTATTTTTTGATTGGATAGAAGGCACTATAGTTTCTTTCCAGTAAGGTAAAAATCTTTTTACTGTATGACTGAGAGATTCAGCACGTGGTTGCTCTTTGGGAGAAAGAGTTGCATATCGTCGGTCATTATCTGGAAGGCGTACATCTCCATCATCTAAGCTTGGAGGAGGGATATCATAACTACGTCGCCAAATCTTAACTTGATCGGCACCATGTTTAGAAGTAGTTTCTTGCTTGTTGAGTCCTTGTAAAGCCCCGTAATGTCTCTCATTGAGCATCCATGATCGATGAACAGGAATCCACATTAGATCCATATTATCCAGAACAATCCATAAAGTTCGAATCGCCCGTT
>Ga0115000_10003828_pt1 | contig 12479 bp, 10 predicted proteins | sample ArcticOcean_MG_C_6_FD_89690 | JGI IMG/M metagenome (GOLD analysis project Ga0115000, IMG submission 89690) | Marine microbial communities from western Arctic Ocean - ArcticOcean_MG_CB8_128 | ecosystem: Environmental > Aquatic > Marine > Oceanic | place: Arctic Ocean: Canada Basin | collected... | reverse complement strand
CTACACAAGCAGCTAGTTTTAGAGGAGATGATAATATTTCTATCCGGAACCGTAGATGAAATACTAGACAATAAGCCGCTGCGTTCAATTCACTGGATGGATATTGAATATGAGAGCGAGAATAAAGATAATGTTTCTGAAGACTCCCAATCAGATCAAGACTTGAAGGTGGAGGGTAGTGTCAAAGAAAATCATGAAGTAATTGTTGTTTTGAGTCAAATTGAAGATATGGGTTATGGAAACAAGAGGATAAAATTGAACCTTGCCAAAGTGTTGAAGCAGGTAAATTGGAATAGCAAAGTGAGTTCATTGAAACTGTCATTTGAGCCCAAACTGAAAAAAAGGTCAGGTGGGTTTGATCTCTCAAATGTACGCTTGGTTTCGCTCTATGAGAACAAAATTCCTAGCATTGCATTTAAGGGAATGGACCTTATAAAACGGTGGGGTGTAGAGTTAGAAGCTATCGCCAATAGCAGTGAGTCAAATGTATGGCCTGTTATATATAAACACTCAAACATTAGTCAAAAGTCAACTAATACAGACCCTCAAGGCCAATGGATTGACTTTGAATGGAAGGTTGGAAAAGAGATTATTGAAGGATCTCATTTTTATATAGGAGGAAGAGAAGAGATTCAAGATAAAGTTTTAGGTATAAAAGCTACGCCGTACTCTTTTTCTGGCGCGAGTTTAGGAAACTGGTTCTTAAAGTTAAACGAGTCAGTGCAATTAGATAATTTTAAAGGAAGCTTTGAGGGAGTTGACTATATTAAAATTCGAGTCTATATCGATCCCTGGTTAGGTAACTCAAAACACACTGAAACAGAAGATACAGATAAGCAAAAAAGCAATATATCGCCCATAACAGAGTTAGCTCTTTTTGCAGTTGAAAATTTATCTCTTAGTGAGATGCTGGACGCCCCATTTCCACTCAAGCAAGAAACCTATCTTGATTTAGAAATTGAAAATAAACCGTCGAATATTATTATCAGTAAGGCTAAAGATGGAATTACGAATTTTTTTAAACTTGATGATGAGCCATCACATGGTGACTTATTCTTTTATACTGTAATTGATAATAAAAACAGGTCCGAAGAGGGATCTTTAGTTGTCAGCTATGAAGTGCCATTGATTTTCCCACTTACAGACGAGTGTTGGTTAGAAATGACTGCTATAGGGAGTAAAAAAGAGATACAAAATAAAATCTGTTTAGATGGTTCTTCTGGTAAAAAAAGCATACCTCTGCCTGGATGGGTGAAACAAATTAATTGGAGGGCTTCTCTGCCATATAAGAATAATATATGGAGTAACTCAAACTTAGATAGAGAAAAACTTTCTCTATCTATTAAGCTACTTACTACTACTACTACTACTGCTAAAGATCAGCTTCTTAGTAAAGCTATCTTAGCTCTAGACGGTAATAAATTACTACCTGTGGGTGCTAAATTTCATAAAAATAAAGGTAATTTGTATTTTGATCTCGGTGCTATTACTTACTTTGATGATATAAAGTATCTTGAGCATCCATGGTTGGAGGTGGATAAATTAATTCTTGATCGTGAGGAGCACTTTAGTTTAGATGAATGGCAAGAGTTGAATAAAGAAGAGTTGATCGAAGGTGCAGGTGGATCATTTTGGTTGCAAATACTGAAGTATTTATCAATAATTATTGCTATCTGGTGGTTGATTGCTAGTGGCTTTCTGATTAAATCAGTTCGAGCTTTGGTAGCCTTATTTTTATTATTATGGAATTTGCCGGTTAGAATTTTAAGTCGGTTCAATATTGAAGTTAATTGGAGAGTTTCCTTCTGGTGTTGGGCGATAGTTACACTGTCACTGTATGTTGGAGGTGTCTTGCTATCTAGTATGCAGGCAGAGAATTATTACTTTGTTTTTGGTGGTATGGCGGCAGTGTTGACTTGGCGAGCATTCTTAGAGTATTGTAAGCCTAGTGTTGAGTCGCGTTGGCCAAGCCTAAGCAAAAAAGTGTATAGCGGGTTAGGCACAAAATATTTCTCTGGTTTCATTGTTATTCTCGTTGGAGTCGCACTAATGCTGATGCTGAAATTAGGAACTATTGCCGAACAGTTGGCTGTGATAGGTTATTACCTGTTGGTAGTTGGTGTGGTATTAGAAATACTAGATTTAAGGAAAGACAAGCCTAACATCAATCAAGAAAACAGTGTTGAAAAGTGAGTATAAATACTACCTCTGATTCTTGGAGAAAAAACCTAGGCTACCAGTGGGCTTCAACTCTGTACGGAGCCGTAGTGGGTTTTGTGGTCTCAGTGCTTTTAGCAAGAGAGCTTGGAGTAGAAGGTTTTGGTAACTATAGCTATATCTTGAGCTTAGCATGCATCTTTTTGATTATTCAAGATGGTGGTTACAAAACACTCATCTTTCGTGAGAGTGTAGATGATTCTGCCCAATCATTGCTGTCTTCTGGTGTTGGGCATGTCGTGTCGATTACTGTTTTTGGGGCTCTGATAGTCTTTTTATTGCAGTCTCAACGCTGGTTAGCAATATTAACCGCTGTTTGTTGTATGGGCCTAGTGGTTCTGAGTGGTTTTGTCTCTAGTCTTTTGAAGGGCAAGGGAGACTTCAAGTCTGACGCCTTATGGAGAATGGTAATTCGTAGCTTAACTGCTTGTGCCATTTTATCGGCGTTGTTTTTATATGAAGATGGCTCAGTAACCTCTTTGTTTGTTGGTTGGAGCCTGGCCTTGTTATTGGCTCTAATCTGGCCTATATTGAAGGGCTATTTGAGTTGGCCAAGTTTTAATTTTAAAGGAGAACTATTCAGGGCCAGTATGGTGTTTCTAACCATTGATGTTGCAACCGTATTTTATTTTCGAAGTGACATCGTGTTGCTTGAGTATTTTGGACACATAGAGGGTGATGTGGGCCAGTACTCTGCAGCTTATCGCGTCCTTGAAGGCATAATATTGCTGGCAACCCCTGTGGCTCAAATTGCATTCAGGTCGTTAAGATTAAGAAAGAATCAAAAAGATTTTTTTGGTTTGTTAAATTGGTTAGTTTTGGTTATGCTGATTGTTGCAATCATTATTACTTTAATAGGGGTAATCTTTGGAGGAGACGTAATGTTGGTTGCGTTTGGTGAGCAGTATCAATATGCAGGAGAGCTTTTGCCACTAATGATGTTCGCAATGCTATTTATATTCCCTAACTATATTTTGACTCAAGGAGCAATCGCCGTTAATAAAGAAATAAACTATGCAAAGGTTGTGGTTTTAGTAGCGCTGTTAAATATTGTATTAAACGTATGGCTGATTCCAGATTTTGGGGCAAGGGGTGCTGCGTACGCAACGATTTTTTCAGAGGGAGTGCTGTGTTTAGGCTTAGGATGGATTTTGTGGCGTGAATGGATAGGAGGTGATAGTGCGAATTGGGGTTGATGCGAGGTCACTTTCTGAGCCAATAACTGGGATTGGTCGATATACATTGAGTCTATTAGAATTAATGGTACTGGACAAGTCACACGAATGGGTGCTGTATTCTCATCGCCCTTTAATACACGGAAATTGGAACCATCCAAGTATCTTTGTTCGAGCATGGAATATACCAAAATGGGCTAGAGTATTTCGAATGCTATGGGCCCAAAGCATATTGCCCTATTGGGCGAAGCAAGACAATGTAGATCTTTTTTGGTCGCCAGCACATCGCTTACCTAGGTACCTACCTAAATCAATTCTAAGCGTGGTTACTATCCATGACTTGGTATGGAAACATGCTCCAGAAACTATGAGGCCATTCAGTCGCTTTTTAGACGCTAAATTTATGCCAGAGGCGGTTAAAATTGCTGACAGGGTGATTGCTGTTTCTGAGTCAACTGCTCAGGACTTGTTCAAAGAAGTCTCTGGGGTTATTGAAAAAACTGAGGTTATTTATGAATCAAGCTCAATATTGACTGAATTTTTAGAGGAATTTGATTGTATTGAAGGTGATTACCTTTTGTATGTTGGAACTTTGGAGCCACGAAAGAATTTAAGAAGACTTCTGGAAGCATTTTCACTAGTTTCTGAATCAATTCGTGAAAATTATAAACTTATAATCGTAGGCGGTAAAGGCTGGGGAAATGAAGATGTATATTCTATTATTGAACATTTTAATATTAAAAAAAATGTCAAAGTATTGGGTTACATTTCAGATAAAGAACTGGCTGATATTTATCGAAACGCCTACGTGCTCGTCATGCCATCATTATATGAAGGTTTTGGTCTTCCATTATTAGAGTCAATGAGTTTTGGAATTCCAATAATAACTTCAAACACTTCCTCTATGCCCGAAATTGGTGGCAATGCAGCTATTTATGTAGATCCCAATAGTTCTATTTCAATTAAAGATGGAATAGAAGAGCTTATAATGGACCATAAATTATGGAAAAAGTTATCTAAGAATGCTTTGGAAAGATCAGATTTATTTAGCTGGAACAAGGCATCAAAAGAGACGCTCACCGTTTTTGAGAAAGCATTGTTGAAAAATCCTAATATAAGCTAATTAACATGAGAGTTTTGCATTTATCATCAACATATTCACCTGACTCTTTTGGTGGTATTGAAACTTCAGTACATAACTTGTGTTTAAGTTTAAAGTCTCTAGGTGTAGAAAATAGAGTTATGACTTTAACTCCTAATTTAGATACTACTGAAATTGACATTTCAGGCATAAAAGTATTTCGTGCTAAACAGAGTTTTATGATTGCATCAAATAGGTTTTCTTTTCAAGCTATACCCCTTTTTAAAGAATTAATAGAGTGGGCAGATATTATTCATTATAACTATCCATGGCCATTTTCAGATTTACTTCATTTCTATTGTGGGGTGAATAAAAAAACAGTTGTTACATACCATGCAGATATTGTTAAGCAAAAAAGACTTAAATATCTTTATAAACCCCTTCAAAATGCTTTTCTTAGAGATGTGACTAAAATTGTTTGTACTTCATTAAATTATGCTCAATCCAGTCCTAATCTTAAAAGGTATAAAGAAAAACTTGAAGTTATTCCAATCGGTATAGGTGAAGAATTTTATCCAGAGCCTTCAGATGTAAATTTTAATGATGTAAAAAAAGTTGTTGGTAATGACTTTGTCCTTTTTGTTGGAGTTTTGAGGCATTATAAGGGTCTAAATTATTTAATTAAGTCAATTAAAAATCTTCCAATTAGGCTTGTAATTATAGGAGATGGACCACTTGAGAGAAAATTAAAGAAATTAGCTAATAATTTAGGAGTCTATAATATTCACTTTGCTGGGAGGGTAAGTGAAGAAGATAAAGTGGCACTGTTTAAACTCTCAAGAGCTGTAGTTTTTCCCTCTATAAATCGTGCTGAGGCATTTGGTGTTACTTTAGTTGAGGGTTTAATGTATGGAAAGGTATTAATTTCTACCGAACTTGGTACTGGCACAAGTTATGTTAATTTAAATGGGAAAACTGGTTTTGTAGTTGAGCCAAAAAATTCATTAGCACTAAGAGATGCATTATTAAAACTTTATAATGATCCTTCTTTGACCAAAGAAATGGAGTGTTCTTCAAGACTCAGATATGAAAAATTATTTAATAGTAAAGTTATGGCCCAAAAATATTTTGAATTGTATAAATCACTATAATTTAGCTCAGAGCTTAAGTGCTTATCAACTTGTTAGTTAGTGATCGCTTCTTAATTTTATTAATGGCTTATAATTAAATGTAAGCGGAATTCTAAAATTATCCTGACTTTTTGACAGTATTTTATTGTTATTCTCAATATTTCAAACGCGAAGGATTAATTTAAATCTGTATAGTTATATAACAGGGGCTTAATCATCTAATCTTTTAATATGAAATTTATCAAATGAATAAAAAAAAAGTGGCAATCATTGGAACAGTGGGCCTGCCAGCCAATTATGGTGGGTGGGAGACATTAGTAGACAATCTAACACTTCATCTTCAAGATAGATTTGACATAACAGTTTTTTGTAGCAGTAAGAAATATAATAAAAAATTAAAGGAGTTTAATGGCGCAAAACTTAAGTATATCAATTTAAATGCGAATGGCATCCAAAGTATCCCTTATGACATTATTTCAATTTATCAATCTATAAAGTTTGCTGATACTATCCTAGTTTTAGGTGTATCTGGATGTATTTGTCTTCCATTAGCTCGTTTTTTTGGAGTGTCTAAAATAATTGTGAATATTGATGGTATTGAGTGGAAAAGAGATAAATGGAATAAATTTGCAAAATTATTCTTAAAAATTTCTGAAAGAATTGCGGTTAAATTTGCACATTTTGTAATTACTGACAATGAGGGTATTCAAAATTATGTTTTTGAGAAGTATGCTGTTAAAACTCATCTTATTGCATATGGCGGAGATCATGTTTTAGAGAAAAAAAATACTCAATTTTCTGATAAGTATGATTTTCTAAGTGCAAATTATATTTTTTCAGTTTGTAGAATTGAGCCCGAAAACAATATAGGTATAATTCTTAAGGCTGTCAGTTTATTGAGTTCTTATAAATTAGTAATAGTAGGAAATTGGTCAAATAGTGCTTATGGCTCTGATTTACAGAGAAAGTATCAGAAATTCCAGAATTTGTATTTATTAGACCCAATATATGATCAGGTTATTCTTGGAAATATAAGAACTAATTGCAGCCTATATGTTCATGGGCATAGTGCAGGAGGAACAAACCCCTCTTTAGTTGAGGCGATGTATCTAGGACTTCCAATTGTTGCCTTTGATGTTGAATATAATAGGTTCACAACTAAAAATAAGTCACTCTACTTTAAGAGTTGTGAGCAACTAATTGCAATATTAAAAGAACTTGATAACATAAACCTTCGAAAAATTTCATCAGATATGAAATCAATTGCTCTAAGAGAGTATACATGGCCTAAAATTGCAAAAGAATATGCAAATTTATTATAATAAATGAATAAGAATGGATTATTTGAGTGATAAGGTTGTTGCAGTAACTGGATCCTCTGGATTTATCGGTAAAAGATTAATTAATGCTTTGACTGGCTCGGTAAAACAATTAATTTTAGTTGTGAGAAATGCTGATCAAGAGACTATTCATAAGCAAATTTTGTTTGACTTAATTCATAATAATATTCCTCAAGATTTTTTTTCTGGCGTGGATATTGTTTATCATTTGGCAGGTTGCGCTCATGACACAAGCAGAATTAAAGATAAAGATTATTATTATAAATTAAATGTTGAGGCAACTATAAATCTAGCAAGACTTGCATTAAAAAATAAAGTTAAAAAATTTATTTTTGTTAGTAGTGTTAAGGCTGCAGGAAAAAATTCAACTGATAAATACATGTCAGAATCAGATCGTTCCTCTCCAGAAGATTGGTACGGGGTAACCAAGTATGAAGCTGAGAAGAAGTTATTGAGATTAGCAAAAAATACCAAAATGGATGTTGTAATTATTAGACCAACATTGGTATATGGGCCAGATGTAAAAGGAAATTTGAGGTCAATGCTATCTGCCATTCAAAAAGGTTGGTTCCCTCCATTATCAAAAAAAATTAAAAACTCTCGATCTATGGTTCATGTTGATGATTTAGTTAGAGCCTTAATTTTCCTTGTAAAAGATGATAGAACAAGTGGTGAAATTTTTATAGTTTCAGATGGGATAGATTACTCTACTCGGGATGTGTATGAAATAATGTGTAGTATTTCAAATGTGAAGATTCCTCGTTGGAGTATCCCAAGTAGTTTTTTTAAAATACTTGCTAGAATCAATTCAAATTTAAAGATTAAAGTTGAAAAATTGTTAGATACTGAAAAATACTCTTCTGAGAAATTGAAGTTACTTGGTTTCAAACCAAAAAAAACACTCAAGGACATGAATGAAACGAGTTATTGATCTAATATTTGCCACCATACTCTTCACAATACTTATTATGCCAATGATAATAATTGCAATATCAATTAGACTTACCTCAAAAGGTGAAGCTATTTATTGGTCAAAGCGAGTTGGTTTAAATAATAATATATTTAATATGCCTAAGTTTAGAACAATGAGGATTGATACACCTGTAATTGCAACACACTTATTGTCTAATGAAGATATTAATTATGCTCCTTTTGGGTATTTTTTGAGACGAACTAGTCTAGATGAGCTTCCTCAAATTTTTTCTATTCTAAGGGGTGATATGAGTTTTGTTGGCCCTCGTCCTGCGCTTTTTAATCAAGATGATTTGATTCAATTGAGGACAAAACATAGTATTAATAAGCTGATGCCTGGAATAACTGGCTGGGCTCAAGTTAATGGTAGAGATGAATTAAGTATTTCAGATAAAGTAGATTTTGATCTAGAGTATATGAAAAAGAAATCTTTTCTATTTGATTTAAAAATTCTACTTATGACCTTATTTAAGGTTATTAGAAATGATGGAGTTAAGCACTAAATTAATTATGTATGAATTAATATAATGAATAATGATTTTTTTAAAAAATTTCTAATACTTTCTAGACCATTCAAGCAATTAATACTTATATTAATTGATTCAGTAATCTTAATTGGGTCTATACATCTGGCTTTTTTAATTAGACTTGGTTATATTTTTTGGCCAAATGATCAATTATTCTGGGTTATATTTGGAGTGCCCTTAATAGCAATCCCTATTTTTATTCAATTTGGACTTTATAAAAATATTACAAGGTTTTTTGGCTTTAATGCAATTTGGATTACTGGGAAGGCTGTTGTTTTTTATGCATTAATTTGGTCCTCTATTGTTTTTTTATACCTTACTTCGAATGCATTTTCCTCTGTTCAACCCATACCTCGGTCAGTTATTTTTCTTAATGGGTTAATTTCACTAGTTTTAATTATCGGAGCAAGACTATTGGGTCGATGGTTATTAACTAATTTATTAAATAAAATAAATTCATTTGAGCGAGTAAATGTTATGATTTATGGTGCAGGTATAGCCGGTAGACAGCTATCTACAGCCTTAAGTCAGTCGAAAGAATACAATCCTATCGCTTTTATTGATGATTCTAGTGAGATTTACAATCATTCTATTAATGGTTTAAAGGTTTATTCTCCTGATGATTTACAGAATTTGATTGACAAAAAAGATGTTAAAGAGGTTTTTATTGGCATCCCTTCATTATCTCGCACTCGACGACTTGAAATTATTACTTTTTTAGAGCACTTTGCAGTTATGGTTAGATCTTTGCCTGGGGTTTCAGAATTAGCACAGGGTAAGTATAAAGTTGATGATTTACTAGAAGTTGATTTAAAAGATTTACTGGGAAGAGACTCAGTTAAACCAAAAAAAGAGCTTTTTGAACTGAATATTTTTAATAAAGTTGTTATGGTTTCAGGGGCTGGAGGTTCAATAGGTTCAGAGCTCTGTCGTCAGATCATGCTACTAAAACCTAAAAAATTAATTCTTTTTGAAATCAGTGAGTCTTCACTCTATCAGATTGATCAAGAGTTAAAGGATATAAATGTATTTAATATTGAAATTTGTCCAATTATTGGGTCTATTTCTGATAAGGACAGTGCTTTGAAAATTTGTGAGTATTATGGTGTACAAACTATTTATCATGCTGCTGCTTACAAACATGTTCCGCTTGTAGAATATAATCAATCTCAAGGAGTTTTTAATAATACAATAGGAACTTGGACATTAGCCGAGGTTGCAATTGATTCAAATGTTGAAAATTTTGTTTTAATTTCAACTGATAAAGCAGTAAGGCCTACTAATTATATGGGCGCAAGTAAGCGTGCTGCAGAAATGGTTTTACAGGCATTAGCCACACTACCCCATAATACTTGCTTTACTATGGTCCGTTTTGGCAATGTACTCGATTCAAGTGGCTCTGTCATCCCTTTATTTAGAAAACAAATAAAAGCAGGAGGGCCTGTAACGGTTACGCATATTGATATAGTTCGTTATTTTATGACGATTCCTGAAGCAGTAGAATTGGTAATTCAGGCTGGTACGATGGGTAAGGGTGGAGAGGTTTTTGTTTTAGATATGGGAGAGCCAGTTAGAATTCATGATTTAGCAGAAAAAATGATTAGCCTAAGTGGTTTGAGTGTGCGTGATGAGAATAATCCGGATGGTGACATTGAAATTCAATACACTGGATTGAGGCCTGGTGAGAAATTATACGAAGAGCTTCTAGTTGGAGGTGAATTTTCTCTAACTGAAAACAAACTGATTATGCGAGCCGAAGAGGATATGATGGCCTGGGATAAACTAGAACCAATACTTGCTGAAATTTGTAAAAAAAGAACTTATTTAAACACTGAAGAGCTTTATAAGCTTCTTAAAAAGATAGTTCCAGAATTTGAAACAAAGTAGGGTATGAATCAAAATCTTATAGATCTATTGCTAAATAATTATTGGCCTCTAGGTAGCCTTTAATACTTCCACAATCGAAGCGCTTTCCTTTGAATTTGTAACCAATAACCTTACCCTGTTTCGCTTGAACTTTTAAAGCATCAGTAATTTGTATTTCTCCACTTTTATCAGTCTTTATTTTTTCAAGAATATCAAAAATATCAGGAGTAAGAATATAACGACCAATAATTGCCATATTGCTTGGAGCTTCAGTTTCTTTGGGCTTTTCGACCATATCTGTAATTAGATATGTATCATTCGATTTATCTACTAGATTGCCAGTAATGATTCCATATTTACTAGTTTGATTAATTGGGACTTCTTCTATGGCGACAACTGAGCAATTATATTGGTTATATATTTTAATCATTTGAGACATCACACTATTTTCATCAGAGCAACATAGATCATCTGCCAAAATCACAGCAAAAGGCTCGTCTCCAATTAAAGGCTTACCGGTAAGGATAGCATGACCTAATCCGAGCATTTTTTTCTGACGAACATAAGTAAATGTTGATTTCATGATTATCTCTTTGATTTCACTTAAGTAGCTCTCTTTGGAGGTGCCAATCAATTGTGCATCTAGCTCGTATGAGTTATCAAAATGGTCTTCAATTGCCCTTTTTCCTCTACCTGTAACAATAGCCATATTTGTTATACCGGCAGAGAGTGCTTCTTCAACTCCATATTGTAATAAGGGTTTAGTAATTACAGGAAGCATTTCTTTTGGCACAGCCTTTGTAGCTGGTAAAAAACGAGTTCCATAGCCCGCAGCAGGAAAAAGACATTTTGAAATCATTGAGAACTTATAAATAAAGAATTAATTATTTCTTATGTTATACCAGTAGTTATTGAAGGTTAAAATATTTTTAAAAATCTAAACTTTTTTCTAAAGAAAATACATAATTGAATTCAGTCTACAGTGACTGATTGATTTCGTTTGTTCCTGTTTCTTTGTATTTACTTAATTTGTTTAAATATATTTTCTGAGGCGGAACGAACATTTTTTAAGGGGTTTTCTCTACAATACTTAATTAAGGCATATTTGACACTATCTTGGTTAACAGCATTTCCATCAAAAGTTATATTACTTTCCCAACTAACTCCAGAAATATAACCCTGTGCCCACTTAGTTTGCGCTTGACAATTTAAATTAAATTTAGATTCATCACAAAAATTTAAAAATTGCCCACATGGCAAGTGTCCAATAGCATTAATTTGATCCGCATTGACAATCAAAATTGGAAAATAGATTCTAAATTAACTAAAAGTATGTTCCATCCAAACTCACTCGACAGTAACGGAGTAGTATTGAGGACATTCTATTTAAAACTCTTGATTAATCAACATAGTCGCAACATAACCGAGAAAGAATACAAGAGATTGAACGACACTTTACTCATCTCATACACCGACAAACCTAAACTTTGGTTCTAAACCTTCTTGTTGTATGTCATTCAACAAACCTAAACAAATAACCATCAGGATCCTGAACAATGAACTGCTTTTGGACAACTACTTCATTCGCACATTGATACTCTTTTGTTTCCATTTTAAGGTAAATAGAACTGGGCACTTTTGCTTTGATCCTAGAATATAAATCATCAATTTCTGCAACATCCCACTGAAAATTAACACCTCTCCCAAATGGTTTTTCCATTTTACTAGTCAACCAACGCCTTCCAATACCATTGATGCCTTCAACCATTATATCTAAACCGTCTAAAGTAAAGTATGCAAACTGATCTTCAACTCGTTCATATTTGATTTCAAAACCAAACACCTCAACGTAGAATTTTTTAGTAACCTCAATATCTTCACAATAAAGTTCAGGCACTAATTTAAATTTGGTCATTCTAATCCTCTACGATTGTCGCATAAAAAGTGTTACTGGTGGTAAATCCAAACCATACCAGAGTATATAACCACCAAATAATGCAATAAGTATTGAAATAAATCCCATTTGAATATTCTACTAGGGTTTTTTAATCAGGAAACCAAAATTGGATATTGGTTATTTTTAGTTCAGAATGTTTTAATCTTCTATTTATCCTTCTAGATTTATAGAAATACATTCCAATGAGTTGTCTTGTGTAATCCTTTCCTGTTGG
>Ga0115000_10003821_pt1 | contig 12492 bp, 8 predicted proteins | sample ArcticOcean_MG_C_6_FD_89690 | JGI IMG/M metagenome (GOLD analysis project Ga0115000, IMG submission 89690) | Marine microbial communities from western Arctic Ocean - ArcticOcean_MG_CB8_128 | ecosystem: Environmental > Aquatic > Marine > Oceanic | place: Arctic Ocean: Canada Basin | collected... | reverse complement strand
CACGTTCCCCCCGGACATTTTTTCCCCCCCCCTCTTCAAAAAAGCGGGACAACGGAGGGGGAAAAAAAAAAAAAAAGAAAAAAAAAAAAAAAAAAAGCAGTCCTCAACAAAAAAGAGCAGTCCTCAACAAACACTAAGTGGTATCCATCGCGCGTATGGGTGATGTATGAGCGCCCTTCCTTCCTCTCTGTTTTATTTTGCAAAAGATACGAAAAGTATTCGAACTACTCGGTGTCTGTCGACCAAGTGTTGTTCGACAGCGTCGACTTTCCGTACTTTTTTTACTGCCAGCTGGCGAAATAAATTCAAATTTTGCTTATTTTGAACGAGTAGTTAATTAAGTTGGTTGTTATCAATAATAAATACAAAAATCTTCCGATTTCTCTCTCTCTCTCTCTCTCTATGTATAAATATTCCTATGACTTCTTCTTCTTCTTCTTCTTCTTCTTCTTCTTACATGCGTCCGGTGTAACTCGGCAACGTCGTGTACTTGGCCGAAGGCGGCATGCCAGAAGAAATATTTTTCCCGAACGGCGTGCCGTCGTCCGCTTCCGCGGCGGGCGCTTCTCCTCCCTCGATTTCTTCCTTCTCGCGCTCTAATTCTATGCGTCTTCTCGCAAACTTTTCGCGATCGAACGAGGACCTTTTCGCGTCTCCTGAGATTCGGCCCAACAGCGACATTTGTCTCGGTGGACCCTCTTTCATGTCTCCTAAACTTTCGCGGCTGGAATGCGAGATGGTCAAGTTGCCGATGGACGACGTGAGACTTTGTTGACTCGCGTTGCCGAGCTTTGATTTGTCGTACATCGGCGGCGGATACGCGACGTGATTGTTCGCGGTTGTTTGCATGTCGCTCAAGTTTTCACCGGAAAACGTGCCCACGTTCGCCATTCGAATGGACGATTGCGCTTGTAACGACGGCGAAGCGGCACGGTTACCGAAGAGTTCGTCCATGAGTTGAGGCGGTTGGCCGCCGAGAGGATTGTCGTCGTGTAAACTGTCTCTTCGACCGGCGGCCCAAGCGGAAGTTTGCGCGTGCAACGCCGCGGCGCGTCTTTTCTCTGGAGAACCTGGAGAAGACGTCCCAACGTTAATGCTATCGACGACTCTTCCGCCGTATTCGAGAATTTTAACCGTCGAGACGCCGCCGATTAATTGGCAAAACACGCAAACGCCTCCGGGTTTAATTAAACCGAGTTGTCGCAATCGCGCCATGGCTTCGACGTCCGCCGCACCGGACGGATTCCTTCGCAGAGCGTCTAAAAATACGTCCGATACGTCCGAATCGTTGCTAATAATGTTACTCACTGCCTCGCGCCCGTCGGATAAAACAGGAATGATGCCTCGAATGATCAACTGTTGCCTCGCCTCCTCGGCGCCTTCGATGACCCAACTCAAGCTGCCGCCTCGAATAGACGGAATCGTCAAACTCATCACCGGACAAATCGGTCTGTATTTTGCAATCATTCGAGTCGTTAGCCCGGTGTGCGAAAATACGACGATACAGCTCGCGCGCGTTTGGTACGCGCACGAAACCGCGGCGTCGGCTAAAGACCACTTGTGCAACTCTTTACGCGAGACGTTGCTTATGTGTTTCATCCACGCGCTCTCTTCCTTCGATTCGCGCGCGTTACCTTTACCAGAAGGGAACTTATCGCTTCTACCTTCCGATAACGCGGAAATTCGAGAGGAAACAAACTTCTTTTGTCTCGCATATCGCGATTCGTAATCGTACACTCTATCCGCGGCGTTCGCGATGGCTAAAACAGTCTTGACGCATTCCACCGGGAACATCCCCGAGTAGGTTTCTTTACCCAACATTAAAGCGTCCGCGCCGTCTAAAACGATGTTTGCGATATCTGTCGCTTCTGCTCGGGTCGGTCGTGGCGCCTTAATCATCGAATCGACGAGTCTGGTGACCACCGCGACCGTTCCCAGTTCTTCGCACACGCGCAAGACGAACTTTTGCACGCGAAACATCTTCTCCGGGGCAATGACGGCACCCAAATCGCCTCTGGCTAATAAAATGGCATCCGCGACTTTACACGTTTCTTTGACGCTCTGCAACGCCTTTAACGTGTCCACTCGTGCAATCAACGCGACTTTCGGATAAAACTTTTGCGCCGCTCGTTTCAAATCCGCCAACTGATGGCTTCCCGTGGCGCCTCCGAAAGAGACGAAATCCACCGGAACCGATCGACTAATTTTTTTGAGCAACTGTTCGTCCCCGGGCGAGAGCGCCCCGGATTCGCGCCTGAACCGAATCGCGATTGAATTCCCGGCAAAATCCACGTCAAACTCTAAATCTCCGTCGCACTCGCACGTCACCGTCTCTCTCTCTACGTTTCTCACAATCAACTTAGCGCTCTTATCGTTGTTATTCCCAATCAACGGCGCGATAAAAATCTCATCCCCAACATCGCAGTGCGCCGCGAAATGCTCAAAGTGATCTCCCAACGGAATCGATCTCGCGCTGGTAATCTTTTGCGCCTCTTTCGTGTTGGTCAACTTCACCGCGCCGCCCCTTGAAAATTTCAACGACTTTTTCTTCTCGCCTTTCTTCGCCGGAGTAAACCTTTTCGCCGCCACGCTCTCCGACGAGGACAACCGATCGTCTCCGCGAGACGAAGACTCCTCCTCCTCCTCTTCGCCCGAGGACAAAGCCGAGTCTTCTTTCTCCTCGTCGTCTTCCAACTCCTCGGCGACTTCGACTCGGCACGTGTCCCCGCCAAACGCCAGGTACGTCGCGCACAATCGTTTCTACGTTTGTCGATATTTATTAAAGAGTGATGATGATGCGAGAGATGTTCTTCGTCAGTACGTACGCGGCGACAAAACAAGCGCGCTAATAATAATGATAATAACACTAAAGACGATTAGAAGAAACGTTTTAACGATTGACTTTCGATGATGATGCTAACTAATACTACGTACCGTTATTTTCTGCGCTTTCGTCAGATTCTTCATCACCTCCTGAAACTCCTCGTGTGAACTGGTCGAGTGACTAAAGTCGTACCTCGCCACGGTCACGCCGCTTTCTAAAAACATGCACAAATCTTCCACCGTTTTGCTCATTTCCCCTCCAATTGTCGCGATCACTTTGCACTTTTGGTGCGGCACCGGTGGTTTTTCGATCGAAGAGCACTTCTCCGCGATCGAAAGAACTTTCGCTTGCTTAAAGTCGGTGTTGTTGGAAACGGAATCGATTTGGAAGTTGCTCAAGCCGTTGATGCTCGGCCAGGAGTTCATCATACCCGCGGTGGAAGATAAAGCCCTTTTTAATCGAACCATATTCTTTTGCTTCTTTTGCTTCTTTAATAAAGTCTTCTCTTTCTCAAAAGCAAAAGCGTCGAAAAGCGGTGAAGAATGAAGATCTAGAAAAGGCGGATTCTTAGGCTCTTTTTGCTGCATAAAATACCGCGAAACGGCGAACGAAGTCAGCGGAATGGTGCTCTATGGCTAGGTTTTCTTTTACCATTTTTTGCGTTCTTATTGGTTCGTTACGAGTGCATGTTACAATGTATACTACACGTTTATTATGTTTGTCGGACAAGTGTGCGTGCTTGTATTTGATGTGTCTCTCTTTTGTTTAACGCGCGCGAAAAGAGGAGGAGCTCTCTTTTTTCTCGCTCGCGCGTACGCGCCCGTCCGGGGAGCTATTATTATTCTTCTTCTTCCGAGTCTTCTTCCGAGTCGTATAACGTTCCACCTTCGTATCGCCAACCGGGTGGGAGAGGACAGTTGTTGTCGAGGAGGTATTGTAAACACTCGGTTTGGTTGTTCTCGTGCGCTTCTTGTACGGCGTCCTCGTCCCAAGGCGCTTTGGCGGTTTCGTGCAAGTACTTCAAACAGTCTAAGTGACCGTTCTCGGCCGCCCACTGACACGCCCAATGGTCATATTCATCAAACTTACGCTCAACAAGATATTCGAGTATATGAAGATGACCATTTTGAGCCGCCCCATCAGCAGTATACTCATCCCAAGGCGCTTTCGCTTCTTCGCGTAAGTATTTGAGTACCTCGAGACGACCGTTTTCGGCAGCAAATGCACACGTCTCCTCATCGATAGGACACTCATTTGCAACGCAATACTTTACCATTTCCAGATTGCCTTGTTTTGTGGCCATATTAATCGTCCCTACATTCCACTCACACTTTTTCTCCTCTCTCGCCCACTTGAGTAACTCGAGTTTATTCGTTTGAGCAACTTCCGAGCAGAAATATCTTTCATCTTCCCAGTCACTCGGCCACAACGATTTATTCTTCCTATTCTCCCATGCAACTTCCAAAGTTGATATCGACGACATCTCTTTCACTTTAAACCCTTTCTTCAAATCACCCGCGCGAGATGATCTCTTCACCAACTTTCTCGTTTCACTATTCACTCCGTACAAGAATTTCACATCCGTCGCCTTCAATCTCGGAAGAATGTGTTGGAAACAAATATCGTCGCACTTCACGATCAACTCCCACAACGACGACACGAAAGAATCTCTCTTCTCGTCGTCCCCCAAACCCGCTTTTTTGCTTTTCTTCCGCGCTCTCGTCGTGACTTCTCCAGAACAAGACATCGTGGAGCAAAAACAACAGCTTATTAGTTGTGATTGTTTTTCCGAGACGTAAAAAAAGACGTTACTCTCAAAATGGCGATGATTTTATTGTCACGCGCGATGACGACGGCACCATCATCGTTTACATCGTCATCGTCGTCGCTTTCGACGACGCGGAAAAGTAGGATTTGCGAGAGGAATCAAAATCTTCTCTTATCGCGACGACCACGGGGACAAAACGCTTTTTTCTCGTTCGATGCAAAATCAGCGGCAACAACCCCCCCGGGGAGTGAAGATGAAGTTGCGTTTACTATCGACGCAGACTCGATCGCCAAACGAGTGTTTCACGAGAAGAATATGAAGAACAACAACATCATCGACGTAAAAGAAGGCACCGTGTACACTTTAGGCACGAGCGGAAGATTTCATATCAAATACGCGAAGAATAAATACAAGGAACACATTGACTTCACGGACAACTCTTTCAAGACTCCTCTTCTGGGCGGGTTTAATGAAGACGAGGAAACGTCGACCGATAAGATTGGAAAGTATTACTACTCGTACGAATCGGAACTCTCCGGAACGATACGGAAAAATTCTTTGGACGGGTGCGAGAAGAACATTTTGAACACGTTCGTCGCGAGGACCGGGCAATGGGCGACGGCGGATGGGGTGAATAAAATGTTAAGAGGGAAAGTGGTGGGCGTGTGCGAGACGTCGGCGGCGGACGCGGTGGCGAGATATTCGATGAAACCGCCTCCACTTACTTGGACGAAGAAGAAGGAAAAGAAGAAGGAAAAGAGAAAGAACGATGACGACGACGTAAACGACGACGTGATGATATTGCCTCCGAACATGCCGAAAGGGAAGACGAGGACGGCTGTCGTCGCGCTCGCGTTTGCGATCAAACCGAAAATTGCAATGCGGGCGTTTGTAAACTTGGACACTTTTACCGTCTGGCAAGCGGAATTGATTACGCCGGAAGGGGTGGAGTTGTGGCGATTTAGCAGTGGTGAAGGCGAGGGAGAAGTCGCGCACAGAGAACACGCCGCAGGACACGTGACCGTGTACACGACGACAGAAGAGAGATGTGCGAGGAGTAGCGACGAAAACGACGACGACGACGACGACTCTTTCGAGGCGCCGTATTACGGAACTTTGAGCGAAACTCAGACTAAAACTTCAAAAACAACTTCAATCGACGTCATGAGGTGCGAGGGTGGCCATTTTCTCGCCGAAACCAGTCGAGGGTATTTCTTTGTCGATTTTTCATCGCACGTGTCTGGTATCGATAAGACCGCCGCGGCTTTGAGCGCAAACGAAGATTTGAAAATTTGTGGATACACTTCTTCTTTGGGCGTCGGCGGCGCGCCAATACGAGGGAACATTAGAATCGGCGATTTCGATGCGTTCGGGAGCACGCAGAAGAACGTTGCGTTTTGGGAGCAAAGCTTAGACGCCGCGGCGAGATTACCCGGGACGTTGATGTCCCCTCCGGCCGGGTCGTTAGGCTTGGACGCGATTCGCGATACCATTATTCGTTTGAACGTACCAAAACGCGTGCCAGGGTCCAGGAAGAACCCGAAAGTAACCTTAGATGCGTTTGCGAGCGAAGAAGATTTGCTGGCAGCGAGCAGTAGTAAAAATAGAGGCAGCGGTGAGAGTAGGAACGACCACGACGACGACGACGATTTCGTGTTGCCGTGGTCAAAATTGACGTTCATCGATGGGGCGCCGTACGTCGAGTGCTTCTTAAATCCAGACGATTCCATGGTGAAAACGGTAAACTCGAAGAGTGGACTGTATAAGCTCTCGTTAGCCGTCGGTGGCGTTGGAGTGATCTTATCCAATCGCGTGGCCACTGAACTGGATCTCATCGAGCAAAAACAAGGATTGTCTCCCGGCGGCATTCTCAGCGGGGCCGGCGAAGATACGGGAAGATTAGCGAGAGTATCGAACGAAACGTTTACGATTCGAGCGGATAGCTTTAGAATAGGACGGTTTGGTTTCAAACACGAAACTGTGCGCGCTTTGACGCATTTGGACGGCGATCCGCCTGATTTGGGATTGTCCTGCCACGCCGACGGCATCATATGCGCAGACTTGTTTCGCGGGTGTTGCCTGTATATCGACGCGAAGAATGAGCGCATGGCGGTCACTTCGGCGATACAGTAGTAAAGAAGATTTGATGAGAGATGATGATGTTATTTATTTGTTCTTCTTCTGTGCTTTCAATTCTTTCGAACGTTTTCTCTCTGTGCGTTACAACAAATGTTTTTAGTAAGATTTTTAAACAGCTTTTCCTTCTTTTATGAGTTCAAACATTCCAATCGTTTGCTTTACGAGGAGCGATTTCACCACGCTTCCGCCGGTGCCTTCGCCATCGAGCGCTTCCTCTAAAACTTCGCGAATCGCTCGTAAGTTTGGTTTTTCCTTCGTGCTCTTCGTGGTCGGATGGTTCATGAGCTTTTCAAAAACGAGTTTCCACACGTCTTGGTTCCAGTATCGTTTCAACGCGAGCTTTGGCGCGTATTTTCCCGTCTTTCTATCCGTGATTGTTTCCATGTACTCGCCGTGCAACATCACGTGAATAGTCGCCGCGATTGCGAAGCAATCGGATTGGTACGTCCAACTCTTGTTCTCGCGCATCTCCGGGCAGCTAAAGCTTTCCGTCCCAGCGTTTCCTACGAATTGCGTGTTCGCGTCGTAATCTCTCAAATCGATCGCGCGTCCGAAATCGATCAAAGCTAAGCCTTTCTTCTTCCACGATCCTGGTCGGGACTTGTCCCAATCCAACCACCGCTCGCCGCCGTTTCTCAGGAGTAGATTATCTGGTTTTACATCACAGTGCAAAACGTCGCTTTCGTGCGTCCATTCGAGTAAGCGAAGGAGTTCGATGGAGTAGTACATGGCGAGTTTTTCGTCCATGGCGCCAGTCTTCCTTTCCGTGAGCTTGTAGAAATTAACGACGTCTTGGAGAGTCCCGTGGTCGCCAAATTTCATAACGAGCGCGCCAGTGGTGTGCGTTTGAGATTTACCGTCGAGTAACAAGCGCAGGTGCGAAGGAATAACGATGTCTCTCGGTGCACCTCGCGGGAGGCGTTCGCACAAGCGCGAGGAGATGAGAAACTCCTAACTGGCCAGCTTCTTGGATTCGACTTTTATCGCAAACACTGGAGGCACATCGTCTGGTTTCAAAGTCTCCTTCCCTTCGCCTTCGTAAACGCACGCGTGCGCGCCTTCGCCAGCTTTACTTCTCAACGTGTACTCTTTATTGCCGATGGTGACTTCAACGCCTTCGCCCGCTTTCTTTCCGATGGCGCCCTTCGCGCCGCTCACTCGCTTCCCAGCGGCAACGAGACCGGCGAGTTCTGAAGGATCGTTCGATACGGACACGTGCACGCTGCTCGATTCGATTTTCGCGTTCTTCAAGAGGCTATCTATGTTTGCAAACGGATCGATGAGATGCTTCTTCTCGTTTTCTTTTTCTTTTGTTCTTTTTATTGCTGTTTTGTTATCGCGCGCGCCTACATTTTCTTCTATGACATCTTTCAAAGTGTTGTCCTTGTCGTCATTAACAGCCGGTACCGCCGTTAAAACCGTCTTCTCCTCTCCTTTCGGAGTAGAAAAGCGTTTAACCGTGTTATCGTTTAAAGACGACTTTGCTCCCGTTGGTACTTTGTTTTCATCATCATTCTCATTCCTCGCCGGCGCTACGTCTTCTATATTCCTTTCCTTCAAGACAACGATGGGACTTCCAAAACCTTTCTTCTGTTGCAGCGCGCCTTTCTTGATTTCGGTTATGCTCGGAATGCACTCCGTATCTTCGCGAATGTCGAAATCGAAGTCGTTATTGTTGTTGTTGTTGTTGTTGTTATTATTATTATTATTCGTTTCTTCTTTCGTCACGACAATGTTCGCGGGAAGGCGCACCGTGTCTTCTCGAACGAGGAATCCACCGTCGTCGTCGTCGTCGTCGTCGTCGTCTTTCTTTTCTGCCACTCTCTCGACGGCGTGAGTGCTTTTCATTTTCGGCGTTCGCGCGCCTCGGCTCGCGTCGCCTTCGTAACCGGACCCAGAACCAGATTTTGTACCGCCTTCGTCGTCGGACTTTTGCTCTTCCTTCGCGCCTCCTCTATCCGAGAACATTGCCATGACGTCCCCCCACGCTTCTTTCGTGCAAAACGTCATCGTCGGTTCGCTATTTTGTAAGAAACCACCCTCGTCTTTCGTCCATCGCGCACCGGCGGATGGTTTTGCCTTTGCATCGGCGGTAGTTGCGGCGGCGGCGGCGGAATTTTGAGCCGATTTCTCGTTCTCGCACGAATCGATTTGCGAGATGTGTTCGCTCTCCTTCTTACTCGCCGTGTTCGGACGTTCAGGGAGCCACTGTTCGTTTCTTTTGCTCGCAGCTTCGTCGTCAACGTCCATGCTCGTGATTCCTTTGGATGCGGCGGCGTTCGAGGCAGACGCAACGACAATCGGAGATTGGTGCGACATGCGTTGTTGGTAATTTTCGTGTTCCGGGTGGTTCTCGCGCCACTCTCTCGCGGCGGTTTCTTCGAACGTTTCTTTCAAATTCACCCGCTTTTCTGGTCCACAGTCCATAGCGGTGAAAGAAGAAGGTTTTTTCATTTGCGATTGCGAGAGTAACTTTGCTCTTTCGTGCGCGGACACCGGATTGACTTTGACGTCGTTTTTCAAATCCATGCGGTCGCGCAAGCGAAGAGGCATTTCCGAAATCTTTGTCGTTTTTAGCGCTTTTTGGACCATCTCGGCATCTAAACACTCCGTGTCTTCGTAGACTTCAATTGTCGCGTCGATGGTTTTCCCAGGCGCGAGTTTTCGTTTCGATGCCGTCAACGATGCGCCGTTCCATTGCGACGGCTTCGCTGCGTTTTCTTTAATCGTCTCCTCTCGGGTGCCCAATTTTTTCCAGTTTGTGGCGATATTTTCGCTATCACCTCGATTTTGCGTCATTCGCGACCCGTTTTCGTCGTCGTCTTCGAACACTTCAAAGTTGGAGGGACGCATGATGTTGTTATTGTTGTTCGAGGCGCGTCGATCGCCTTGGATCGTAGGCGCGCCGCTTTGTCTTCTCAAACAGCCGCCGCCCAAACCTCTCGTCGCTTGCTGCGCTCTCAAACTCGTCAACCCAGCCTCGATCCTTCTCCCAGTTTTCGTCACTTTATCCCCAAAATGACGATAACTTTGGCTCTGATCTTCCAAAACCTCTCCTCTCTCCTCTTTCTTCATCTCTCGTTTTCTCACCCGCTTCGTAAAGCCTTCGTATTGCATCTTCAACCTCGACACCGGCTCGGCTTTCATCTCCACGCCTCTCTTGTACACCTCGTCCGCTAACTTGTACGCTTTCTTCATTTCCAAAAAACTCGCGTAACACTCGTAGAATAACGCGTGCGTTTGCCCAATATCGTTCGCTTTGAGAAATTTGAACACGTCCGACGGGTCCGAACACGCGTCCGCGTATTTAATCCACACTCGCAAATACCGCAAATCTTTCTGGTACTTCGCGTCCTCTTGCAACTCAACCGTACACTTCTCTAAAATCGGAAGTAATTCCTCGTTCTTGTTCGTCGGAAACGTCTGTTCGGTCCATTTGATCAATCTATTTCATAACCAGAGTTTTAACAAAGAGAGAGTGTTTGAGAGAGAGAGAGAGAAAAAAAATGTGAGCACATAGTAAAAGCGCGTTCGTTCGTTTCCAGCGGTGAAAAAGGTCCGCGCTCGTCGTACGCCGCCGCGCGAAAATCGAAAGCGCTGCTTTAAAAAAGAGAGAGAAAAGAGAAAAGAGAAACAACGAGAGCCGCACCTCAGCCAAACTTCCAAAGGGTCTTCGCCGTCGTAATTCGCAATCTCGTTCAAGTGCGCCCTACAGTTTCGTTCGGTTCACAGAGAAAAGGTCAGTATTTTTCAAAATCAGTTGCTCTTTTGTAGTCGTTTTTTTCCCAAGAACGAATGCGAAAGAAAGAGAAACGCGCGACGACGAGTAAACAAAGCTTAAATGCCCAAATCCTCTCATCATCATCACCACGAAAGGCGGTTTTTACCTTTTCTCTCGCTCTGTTTTCTCGTTTTTTGTCCCCTTCGAGACGTGTTCTTCGATCGCGGCCACCGTTCGTCCTTGCTTCAACGGGAGGACGTTTTCTTTGGACGTTTCCCAGTGGTACAATTGGGGGGTGTTTTGCTCGGCCATTTTTTATTTAGATTTCTCTTTTAATCAAACCCTTACTCTTCCAAAGCACAAAAAAACACGACGAAAAGAAAAACGACAAGAGACACTTTTCTTGTTGTCGTCGTCAAAGTCGCGCGAAAGCGTGCGTGTTGTGTGTGTTTGCGCGCGCGTGTGATATAGGAATGTGATGATGAATTCTGAGGAGGAAAAGAGTTCGAATTTTTTGTTTCCTTCCACCGAAAATTTTATGGGACAAAAATCTGTTTATTTAGGGTGTTAGTCTATCTTTGCTTACTCGAGAGTAAGCACTGTGGACTTACGCAGGCCAAATTTGAGTAAGAACTACAGACTTATAAGTCCATTATCCTTACTCCTTGGAAAGCAGCCTAAAAAGGATAAAATAAGAGAGGGTTCTCCGTCACAATCACACGCACTCACACGTCTAGAAGAAATCATCATCATGCACGCCGTTGCCTCCTCCGCGAAAGTCGTCGTCGCTCCGACGATGCGAATGCAAAATTCGCAAACGAAAAGAGTCGTTGCAAAAGTACCGGTGAAAGCGTCGTCTTTCAACGTTGAAAAGGTACGTCTCGTTGTTTTATGATAGCTTTTTTCGAGACGCGTTTTAAGATTTACGCGCGTTTGTTACAGAGGCGAGACGAGAGCTCTTTCAAGGCGATGGATTAGAGAGAGAGAGAGATGATTTTTTTTTTGCAATCATCTCGGGCGCGCGCGCGCGCGGAGTCGTACGCGGCGCATCGTTTTTACAGCAAATTCAACAACACCAAATTCGTATCCGCACGAACGCGCTCGAATAAACGCCGAGGAGGTACGCTCGATGCGTCCTTCGCAACGAGACGACCTAAGAGTATTTCGATTTGAAAGAGAAGCGGATAATTTTCTTTTTTTCCTCCTTCGAGACGATATCTTCTCGAGAGTTTTTTTTAAGGCCCCAAAAGAGGGAACGAGAGTACTCGTAACTCACCAAAATATTCTTCTCTTCTTCAAACGATGACATGAACAACGAAATATATAAAACAGACCGCCATCGCTACCACCGCTCTCATTGCTGCCACCGTCATCTCCCCGGAAGCCTCGCACGCGGCGCAAAACGTCGTCGCGCAAGTCGCGGAGGGCGAACCGTTTTTGGTCGACGTCGCGTGGGGGGCCATTTTGAGTTGCTTTTCCTTCTCGTTGGCGTTGGTCGTCTGGGGTCGATCTGGCTTGTAAACTTTGTACAGTATGTGTGTTAATATATAATAAGCAAACAAAAACAGAGAGAGAAGAGAGAAAGAAAGAACGAGAAGAACGAGCATAAAGTAAGAAATATAACCATAGCAATCAAATCAGAATAGAATGAATATCGACGAATTGGTTGGAAACGAACTTGACGAGAGAAGATTTTTGATTTTACGATTTAGATAAAACGAGAGAGAGAGTAAGAGTAAGAGAGAGAGAAGAAGGTGAAGAGAGAGAGAGAGAGAGTAAGAGTAAGAGAAGAAACGCGCGCGCGTTTCTCCTCCACACACACGAGAGACAACAACAACAATTTAAATAAGACGAGGAGGCTTTTTGCGTGTGTTTATTATGTGTCTAGATTTAAAAACGTATTTAATTTTTAAGTTAAGTCGCGACGACGAACGCAAAGTTCATCATCATCATTTTTATCATCATCATCATCATCATCGCACCTTCTCTTCTCCAAACAACTCCTAATAACAACTCTCTCTTTCCTTTTGAAAAACGTCT
>Ga0115000_10003820_pt1 | contig 12498 bp, 7 predicted proteins | sample ArcticOcean_MG_C_6_FD_89690 | JGI IMG/M metagenome (GOLD analysis project Ga0115000, IMG submission 89690) | Marine microbial communities from western Arctic Ocean - ArcticOcean_MG_CB8_128 | ecosystem: Environmental > Aquatic > Marine > Oceanic | place: Arctic Ocean: Canada Basin | collected... | reverse complement strand
TCTTATCGAAGGGTCTACGTAAAGAGGAATATAAGGAAAAAAAACGTAAACGCAAAAAAAGGAATGAAATCCAATGCATGATTCTACTTAGATCATTAATCTTTGGCTCCACTAAGTCTGAAACATGTCTTGAATAAGATTAAAGGAAATTTTTTTTTAAAAAATTAATAAGATTTTTTTCATTATTAATTCCAGATTTAATCAAAATATCTACAATATCTTTACCGGTTATAAATATTATAGGGTGATTGTCTTCTATAATTTCCTCATAAGCTTGCATACCTATATAAGAGGTGGTTACAAATACTCCAAACTCTCTATATTTTATTCTAGAGATAAGTCTTTGAGTAAAACGAACACCTATTCCATGTTTTTCGTCAGGTTTGAATCTTTTTGCTTCAAGATGGTATGAAAATTTATAAGAACTATTATTGGTTCCAATCTTATAAAAACCAATAACATCTCTCCCACCATCCCTAGATGATTGTGTTACAGTATAATCTTGTATTTTATTTGGATCTGACATTTGAAAAATTTTTCCAGCAAAATCCTCAAAATCATATTCATCTTTTACAGTTGAAAAATAATCATAAATAATTTTTAACAACTTTTTCCCAGATTTATCTTGGGGCATTTGCTGCTCTTTACTCTTTATTTTTTTTTCTTTTATAGATTTTAAAATTCTATAATTACCTGTTTCAATCCATTCTTTCCAAACTTTAGGACAATTTTCACTTAACACATTTCCATTATGAATATCTTTAATCCATTCTCTTTTAATTTTATCTATTGATAAAATAGAAAAAATTGCTTTATAATTTTGAAATCTACGATCATTTTTACTCTTCCAAACTGAAATTAAGTCTTCAGTTTGAGAAAATATGGGATTTCCAGGAACGGCTAAACCACAAAATCTATAATCTCTACCTTTTTTTCCCTCTTTTATAAAAATAAAAATTGGTGGTATTTTTTTTCTATTTTGAGCACCATCATGCGTCCAATTAAAAAGATTTTCTAGGCATAAATTACCTTTTTTGGAAGTGTCTAAAATTGTATGCCCTGGTGTTCTATTATCACCATAGTAAGTAAAAATTCCAGTCTCTATATCTAAAAAGTCAGGCCACTCTGGTTCCTCGGTTGATGAAACTAATGCAAGCAGTGTGGGTTCAGTTCTACTCTTTAAAGCTCTAAAACCACCTGAATTTTCAAGTCCTAATAATTTATTAAAAATATCATCAGATGAATTACCTTTGATTCCACCTTTATAGATGGCATCAATATTTAAATCAGCTGTAGATAATTCTGAGTATTCAAATTTAAAATCTAATTTCATAATTTATTAAAAAAACCAAACTCTTTATCAATTAATACTCCACGATCTAATAATCTATTAAATTCCTCACAAGACGTTTCTGCTAAAAGGCAGCAATTATGACATGCAGCTAAATTAATTTTTTCTAATCCTTGTCCATCTCTTTTACCTATTTCGCTGCAAACAGGATCGGCTGAACACCACTTTGCATTTTCAATTGCATTCAAAAAAACAGTCTCAATTGTTCCATGATCGCCCATTCTAACTAGTCCCCCCATAGTTCCCTCAGAATCTCCGTCTGCAGTATAAATTAAAATTCCAGACATTTTACCATTAATATTATCCGAGCAATAAATTCTTTCTCTCAAAGATGCTGAGTGATATCCACTTTCATAAATTAATTTATCAATCAAAATATGAGATAAGGTATGTAATAAAATAAAACGAGGTGAAACAATTCTATTTTTTAATTTTCTTTTTTCTGTTAATGCATCAAGATTATCTTGAATTTTTTTAATATGATTTATAACTTCAGGTTTGTTTTCCCACTCACTAATCTTTTTATCATCAATCTCTAAAAAAATACCCTCACCATAGACTTTAACAGCAGGCAACCAATCATTGCCTGGATTTAAAATTTTACTTCTAAGCATTTTTCGCATGCTGAAAATATCTTTATCCTTATTTGCATCAGGAAATAATCGGCTAAAACCGTAAAGTACTCTAGTTTCTCTTAATTTTTTAATCAGAGAAATTGAAGAAAAAAAATTAGAAAATTTTTGTTCATAATCATTAATATCTTTTTTATCAATAATTAACTCCTCACTACTATCGCTACTTAATAATCTATTATATTCTAGTCTTCTAAATGGCACTTCTTTGTCATAAGGATCATCACCTTCGATAAGTTCTGAATGCGACCCATCATCATGTTCTTTTTCAAGTAGTAAATCTAAAGCTTTAAGAATATTTTCTTTTGAATAATTTTTTAGTTCATAGGAATATTTACTAATTATTTTCTCAAGTATTACTTCATTTGATGAATTAAAATCCTTTGCAGTTGAAATATATGTTTCAATTTCAGAATTTTCACTCAATGCCTGGATTATTTCAGCTAAAATATCATTTTCTACACTTGGCAAGTAAATAGAAGACAAAACTTTTGAATAATAAAGATTACTAGCTGATCTTAACGAAGCTCTTACAGGGTGATTACAATCATCATATTTTCCTTCCCCAAGCCAAGTTTTTGCACCTCTACATTTAAATCTAAAATCTTTTTGAAGAGTATCTGTTAAAATTGTAGATGTATTATTTTTAGATGAACTAGTAATGTTCTTTAAATTTCTTTTTTTCATGCAGGACAAACAGGTTATAATAACTCCATCTAAGCCTGATTTATGACTTTGGTATTCATATTTTAGGGACTTGCCATCACACCCAGGTTTATGATTTTGATGTACCCATTCATTCCAGGGAAAATCTTCTATATGTCCAGCTTGACAAAATATAACAAAAGGGACTTGTACTAATGTTCCATCACAAATTTTTCCTTTAGGTTTTTTTTGACATGTATACATTTTTTTTACAGTTAAACCGTTTGATGGTCTTGATAACATGTTGCACTTCACACATCTATGCCATGTTGGAAAACGTAAAAAAGGAATCTTTAATCCTAAGTTCTTTTGGCCTTGTAAAAAATATTCAAACTTTCTATAGTCTGGAGGTGTTTTAAAATGAGAAACACCTAATCTTAATTGAAGTCTCCATTCTTTAATCTTAAAATCATCTTGTCTAATGTTTTTATCATCTTCGGGATTTTCATGTTTAAACCAATAGTCTAAACCAGCCGTAATGCGAGATACACCGTCTGTTCCTGGGTAGATTGAGCCAACTCCATGTTTTGATATTAATTGCGACCTTCTAATTCTAAGTATACTCAATTAGCCTCACTTTCTTCACCAGTATCATAATAATGTCCACTGATTTCCGGCATACATTCAGCATCAACATTTCTCATAGATGTCATTGTTTGAAATGTTTTAAATTTTAATTTTTCATTTAAGTAATTTCCCTGAGGAACTAGTAAAGGAGTTTCGTTATCTTTTTTTTTAGATTCCCAGTTGTCAAAGTTTCCTTTTTTCCAGTAATTCAATTTTTTATTAAAATATTTTTCGGCTGTAGTAAAAGATTTTTCATCAATTAATTTAACCCTTTCTAAAAAAATATTTTTAAATTCTTCACATTTACTTTCATAATTAATAAAACTAGGGTTATTTTTTGCATTATCCATCGTTGATGTTTGTCTAACGAAAGCAAATAAAGCTGCGTGTAAAGATCTTTCTAAAACAGGTTCACAAAAAGGAGTAACACTTGTTGGCTCAACCCAAGAATATAACTGCTCATGAAAAGATCTAAATTGTTCATATAAAGATCTATCTCTAGGTTTTGTTGGAGAATAAATTGTTACTACTAGGGCTGATTTACCATTTTGCCAATCTCTTCCCACTCTTCCTGATACTTGAATATATTGTGATACTGATTTAGGTGCACTAACAATGCTTAGTAATGAAACTCTAGTTATGTCGACCCCAACCTCAATAACACTAGAAGATAAACAGATATCTACAGCTTTAGATTTTGGATCAGTCAACTTATTTATTGATAATGATAATCTTTGAAGATTTTCTTCTACACTATCTTTTTGTGCTGCAGTAAGCTCTAGAACTTCATTTGAATCTGGTAGTGGACGCAAATGTTTATCTTCAATACCAAATGTATCTTTATATTTTTTTAATTCACCTTCCATGTCAATTGATAAAATACTTCTGGCAGAACCTAAATCAAAAAGACTTGAGTAAAAACTTAACAATGTCCACCAGGGGTCTTTTTCTTCATCTGATAGTTCTTTCTTTCCAATTCTATCATAATTTGCAGATTGAAATAAAGATGTAAAAGTTCTTACTTGTGAGGTCAATAATGATCTCAGTCCTGGGGCATAAATACCAACATATTTTTTACAATCTATTTTTTCATTTGATGAGGCAAATCTTGAAAAAAAATTTTCTGAAAAATTTATACCGGGTGGTGGAAAAAGTTGAGATTCAGTTCTACCAAATAATGCTTTAATCTGATTATTAAAATTTTTAATAGTAGCTGTTGATGAAATAATTTTTGGTTTGATAAATTGATTGTTTTTTTTATTAGTACATAAATCCTCAACAACAGATTCATACATACCTGACATCGAGCCAAGTGGTCCAGAAATAAGATGTAATTCATCTTGGATAATTAAATTAGGAGGTGATTTTATCTGATTACCATTATCATCAATACCAAAAAAACTTCTAGCCTCTGGTCTCCAAGCTAACAAAGCAAATTTATCAATAGTTGCTATTATAAATGTTGGTTTATGCTCATAAAGATCCTGATCACATGTATAGATAGGTAGTTTTATTTTGAATTCACAATTATTATCAGGGCAATGTGCATAAACTTTTTTTTCCTTAAAATTTTCTTTTAAACCGTAAACTCTTTTTCTACCTACTTCATAACTTTTAATAGAAAAATTAGCAGCACACCAAGGACAACTTGTGATATGAAATTTGTTTAATCCAATTTCTAAACCTTTTTTAGGTCTTTCTATTTTTTTAAAATCATCGTGAGCTTGTTTTGAGCTATTGTAAGTACTATCACCACCAATCCATATACCTATGGAAAATTCATAATCACCTAATATTTGAAGGTTACTTTTTCTAATATGCTCGAGAGCACAAATCAATCCACTTGCCCTGTGAAATTGTTGTGCAGTTAGAAGTCTTAATGTATAACGCATAATAACATCAGTTCCAAAATCGGTCTTATCTTTAATTCTTCTTAAGGACATTCCAAAAGCTGATAAACCCAAGTAAGCCTCAGTTTTTCCACCTCCAGTAGGAAACCAAAGCATATCAACAATTTGACGCTCAGAACTATTGGGGTTAGCTAATGATTTCAAATTCATTAAAACAAAAGCAATTTGAAAAGGTCTCCATTTTCTGATTTGATATTCTGGTGTTTTAAGGTCAAAATTATTATCAAATGGATTCGAAAATTTATAACTACCACCTTCTTTAAGAGGGTTTCCATTTTCATCAAAATCAATATGTCTTGGTTTGAGGGAAGTTCTATATTGCTGATACATAATTGCTTCATTTGCAATTTGAAAAGCTAGTTTAGCCTCGTTATTTGTCTTTAATAATTCTATACCACTTCTGATTCTTTCTAATGATCCATAACAATTTTTAACAATTATTTTAGAAGCATTATTATGTCGGTTACTTAAATTTTTAGAATCTATCTCAATATTTTTAATCCATATTGAATAATTATTATATAAATTTTCTAAATCTTTTATTCCTTCTTCAAAATTTCCTGACCGTGTTAAATTAAAAAAAGGGATTTCAACTTTTTTATTTTTTTCATCAAAAACATCTGGGCTTATATTTGGAACATCCACTATTGGCATAGCTTCTGAATTAATTTCTTTTACACAATTTGTAATCTTATTAGGTTCTCCCCAATTAGCAGAAATTCCATGCCCAATTGCATAATTTCTTTTATCTCTATAAAGTAAATCATTAATTTGTTCTTCTTCATCCAATTGAAAACTTTTAGTTTTAGGATATGGTAGAATACAATAATTATCAGAAAAAATTTTTAAATAACTTTGAAATATTGAATTTTCATCAAGATTTCTTCTTTTTTCATTTATGCCTGTATAGTTAGCTACACTAAAAGTAATAATTTTATTATTATCTACGTCTCTTACCTCTGCCTTAAATTGAATATTTAATCTTTCAGTTTCCAATAATGATGAATAAGACTCATCGGGTGTTACAGATCCATTTTTAATCTTAGATAAATCAATAATACCTGAATGCTTGTAAGGAATTCTTTTAAACCAATCTCTTCCTTTTTTTTCTTCACCTTGTTTATTATTATAAACAAAATTAGTCATATCAATTGGATCATAATAGCCACCAGTAAACTCAAAATTTAATTTATTTGATTTAGATACATCTATTAAAAAACTCAGACTAAAAGAAGATGGTAGTAAATCTTTTTCTACCTGAATATTTAGATCATTCTTTAAATTTTCAATATTGTCATTTACGTTCTTATTTTTATAGATGTTAAATTTAGATTTGGTTTGAATTGAAGAATTCTCTATTTCATTTATATCTAAATTTTCATTTTCGTTATCTTCAATATTATTAATTGGTTTAACTGGGTATAGAACACCCAGGCCATATCTTTCACTTGGTTTTTGATTATTTAAAATTTCATCTCCTTCATTGTTTGGTTGTGCGGTATCAAACTGTCTGTAAGGTAAATACATCTCTTGGTAGCTCTCAAAAACTCTTTTTTCATTGGTTTTTAAGGGAGCACCACATGGACTGGGGCCAATTAAGTTTAATTTTAAATCCCTAATTATATTTTCTCTATTTTTCTTATGATCAATCATAAAATATAATCACCCCACTTCTGTTTTTCATCCTCATCAAACATCAGTACTAATTTATATTGTGCTCTAGTTGCACCAGTAAAGAGTATAGCTGGTGATTGACTGTCTGCAAAATTACAAATATTTACTATAATACAAACTTGAGACTCTAAACCTTTAAATTTTCTAATAGAAGTGGCATATCTTAGTGTATTTTTATGTTTGTCATTAATAACCTCGCCGTCTTTGATAACATTTTTATTATATAGACCTAACATTTGATAGAGCTCTTCATCAAAATCCTCAAGCGAAATATTTTTTTGATTACTTTGTGTTGAAAAAAATAATAACGCTATGTCAGAAGCTTTAAATTGTTTTAAAAGTTTTTTTAAAATAATTTTTAATTTTTTTAATTGATCTTTTTTGTCTTTATAAAAAAATTTATTTACATCGTTTAAATTATCATTTCTATAAATTTTTGAGTATTTTATTTTACCAATTAGTTCAGCAAATCTACTAATTTTAAGAGGATTTCTACAATTCTCATTTAACTCTAAAGTGTGCAGATTGTCCTTAAAAAATTTATGGTTAAATTGTTTTCTATTTAAATTTTGATAATATAATTCTTGTGATCTAAAATCTCCAAATATATAAATTTCAGATAGAACTTTAGATTTTTTTTCTAAGTTAACTTCATTAAATACATTCAGTGAATATTGACCTAGAGAATTATGAATAAAATCTTGAGCCTCATCAATAATAAGGACATCATATTTTTTTTCTAATTCAGCTTTTAATAAATGGTTAAGAAGAAAAATTGAATAATCATTAATTTTTAACTCAGCATAATCAGAAATTGGTTTGTGAGTTTCTGGAGCAAAGCTTGCAAATAATTCATATAATGTAAAAATAGAAATCTTTTTATTATCAACATCATCTTTTACACTTTCATTTATTAATCCTATGTGATGATTTAATTGTCTTCTAATGAGTCTGTTATAATATAAAAAAAGTACATTTTTACCTTCTAAAACTTTTCGTCTTGCAAGTTCAAGTGCTAATACAGTTTTTCCTGAGCCAGCATAACCATCGGTTAAAATCAACTTATGATCTTTATTAGAATCTATAACTCTATATTGTTCATTAGAAAAAGATTTCAATTCTTTATCAATATCTTTTGTAAGATCCCCTGGACTTACAAAGCATTCAAAATCTTTTCTTAAATCATTAGAAATTTCCGTACAAACTTCTGGGGTAAAATTTTTAAAATTTTCCTCTATATTTAAATAATTATATTTGTTGGGTATATTTTGATGGTGTTTTATTGATAAATCCATATGTTTTAAGAATATTTCTGCAAAACCATTATTATTTCTTCTAATTTCATCTTTCTCTACAAGTTCCCAAGTATTCCATTCCATTGATTTTTCTTTAAATGGGCAGTGGGTAAAGACAACAAGATGTGTAACAAAACTTTTCATTGAGGAGGAAAAATTTTTTACTTGTCTTATAATTTCTTCGGAATTATCTCTAACTTGATCAAATGGTGATTCTTTTTTTTCTCCACCAAAATACCAATTACCATCTTTTCTAGTTATTTCATTATGTGCTTTAATTTCTACGCACAAGATACCCTTAAAGGGAATTAGGAATACAAAATCTGTTTCACCTCTTTTTTTTTTTTTGTTTTGTGCAATATCAAATGAGTGCAATATTTTCCAATCTTTACTTATTATATTTTCGTTTTTGAAATAATTGAATAATAAAATTTCACCTGGACTTTGTACTGACTCTTTTATTATATTTGGAATAAGTGTAGCCATAATTTATAAATCTGAAAGTAACATTGGTTTATCTGTGTAACTAGATTTAATCTTTATAGTTTTTCCTTTTTCTATTATCTTGTAGACTTCTAAGGATCCACTACCCTCATCATCTAATGAATACTCTTGAAAACCTTTTTCCTTGAGTTGTTTAACATCCTTTTTAATAATTTCTTCAATCTTGCTAGCAATAACCCTTCCAGCTTTACGATGAGCCTTTTCAAGTTTATCCATATTTATCCATATTGTTTCTGCTTGATTGTGTAAGCCACACAATTTCATAATAGAAAAAAATGTTTCTTTATCTCTTGCTTTTAAAGATTTTGGATACAACCAATATCTAATATTGTGTAATGATATGTTCTTTCTGCCACCAAATTCTTTTATTTTTTTAATCACTTTATCTAATCCTAGTCGGTTCAATTCCTGGAATAGTCTAAATTTCCATTCTTTTCTTTCAGAGTAATAAATGTTTGCATTTTTATCATCTAATAAAGTTTCTTTTTCAAGCATAGAGGTTGCTTTATCCCCTTTAAACAAAATAAACTCACCTGGTTTTATTAGGTCAATTTTTCTTGGTTTTATTAAAATTTCCCCAAGGTAAGATATATTTATAACGTCATGACTTTGATTGGACATTGAGTCATTATTTAAAAAAGCTATTTTTCCATTTGAAAGTTGAACTAAGGTTGCTCTTATTTTTTCTAATTCATTCTTATTTCTAAGATCTATATCTTTTATATTTTTATCTTCATTATTTTCAGATTCGATTTTTAGAAAAATATCATTCAGATCATTGGATAGTAAAATATCCTCTTCAAAGATTTCACCTTTCAACTGATTATCGATTGTATATTCTGGTTTTTTAAAATCTAAATATTTTATATTGACTGGGAGAGTTTTTGCATCCTTGCTAGAAATAAATAGACTTAAATTACTATAATCCCTATTAAACCAATTAAAATTGTACACATTTATAAAATGTGCAATATCTAAATAAGCAACTAACTGCAGAAGTTCAACCGTAGGGTTAAGCATGGAAAGTGACTCAAATTTATAATTATATATTTTTGTAAAGAAATTTGTTTTTTCTATAAATTTATATTTATTATCTAAATCTAAAGCACCATCATATAACACGAGATTTAATTTATTATTAATATAGTCTGTGCCTCCATCTAAGAAAGGGTTGATTGTACTAATTTTAAAGTCATGATATTTATCTACTAAAAAATTAAATTCATTAGAATGACCTGGGTAAGAATCTGATAAAATTTTTTTTAATTCATTAAGGTCTTTTTTTTTATTTTTTTCATGAAGAATAGAACTTTCATTAAAAGAAATTGGTAAGTAATTACAGATACTTAAAAACTTCCAAAAAAAATTTAAAAAATATTTTAAATTAATATCATCATCCTTAAATAGTATCAGGTTTTTATTTAGTGAAAAAATTGTTTTACTAAAATATTCAAACTCTTGGTTAAAAATTGTATGAACTTTTATATAATCATTTTTATATATGTGGTTAATTTTAAATTTTTTATTAAAATCAGAAAAATTTATCATAATATAAGTGATCCTGATTGTATGGCAAAGTCAAAATCTAAAAAATTATTATCAATTGACAAATTTTTTTCCATGCATAAACTATCAAATCTATGTATAGCTTCATTGAACTTTAATTCTCCTATGTTTAGTTTAACAAGGTGAAAAGATTCTAAATTTTCATCGAAAAAATTTAGAAAAGATTCTGAATTTGCATAAAATTTAATATTTTTAATTTTATTAATATTTCTATCGTTCGATCTAGCTGACAAAAATGAAACAAAATATTCTGACAAAAGAAGATTAAAACCAGAATCTTTTTTTGCTAGCTCTTGTTTGGCATCACTAAATGCCTTGACGGTACTAAAATAATCTATTTTTTGGAAGAAATTATCTTTATAGATCCAATCTAAACCAAAAATAGATATTATTTGTAATACGAATTTTGTATTGGGGACTTTTGGAAAATTATTCTCCTTTATTATTTTTTCTATTAACTTATCTTCAGATTTTAAATAGGTTATGGTCTCTAGAGATTTTTTAGAAATTTCTTCTTTGATATTTGAAGATTTGTTTTCAAAAATATATAAACCATTTTCTTTCTTGCCAATATAAATACATAAATCATAATATAAAAACTTTGAATTACTTCTCTTCTTATTTATCTTAAAAAATAATTTTTTTTGTTTGCTATCTTGAATCTGTTCTAAAATATCAATTTTAGAAACCTGGTTAATTTTTTCATTAAGTTGCTTATTTATTAATTGGCTCAACAATACCTCTGATAGAATAGGTTTGTTACCAGTAACAATAAATGCTAGAAAATTTTTTTCTTTTTTAATTTCTCTATAGAAATAGTCTACAAAAGTACTGACGTTCTTCATAAAATAAATATTCTAGTGTTTAATTATCAATTAATAAATGTAAAAATATTATAATAAATATTTAATAATGCACATTGATAAAGAGTTTCTGATAATAAGTGAATTTGAGGTTGCAAATGAAAATATATTTCTAAAAGGAAAACCTTTTAAAAAACCATCTAAGGCAATTAAATATAGATCAAAAGAACACCTGGTAAAATTGTTATATACTTTTAAAAATTCAAGGCCAGATACTAAAAAGGAAGTTAAAAAAAATAAACAAGTAATACCTGATAACGCAGTCTATGAGTTTATTGGTGCAAAATTTAATTTTAAATTTTCTAAAATTGAAAATGTAAAATATCATCATAATATTGCAATGGATGCTGAAAATAAAATTGGATATCTTTTAGAAGAATATATATATCAGAATATTAGAGATAATGGTTGGATTTGGTGCACCGGAAGTATTTTACGAAGTATAGATTTTATTAAAAAGGAATCTAAAAATAAAAAAATAATATGGAAAATGTTACAAGTTAAAAATAGTGATAACTCTGAAAATAGTTCATCTAATAAAGTTAGAGATAACACACCTATAGAACATTGGTTTAGAAGGTTTTCTAAAAAAGATGAATATAATTGGAGTGTTTTAAAAGAAATAACCAATTCTGAAAATTTATCTGAAGAAAATTTCTTAGAATTTTTAAGAATAAAAGCTAAAACTTAAAAGATTTTTGTTTAGATATAGCCTTATTATTTAAGCTTTTTTGCCAATCTAAATCACTAGTGTTTAAATATCTTGAATATCTAAAACCATTAATTGTTTTAATCTTTTTCTTATTCGAGTGATTAACTATTAGCTTACCAATGGCATATCCCAAACTAACAGGTACAGCATTGCCAATTTGTTTATATTGATTTCTTATGCTTCCACTCAACTTCCAATTATCAGGAAACTCTTGAATTCTTTTATATTCCTGAATGGATAAAGGTCTGTCCAATTCTGGGTGGGCTAAATCTGTTGCTGGCATTGTTGGGTCAGTAACCAAAGTTGGTGATGGTTTATCCCAAGCTAATCTTCTTAAAAAACCTGTTTTACCTCCACCTGAAAAAAAGGATTTACCAAGAGCTTCTTTTTGTAAAGGTATTGTTAAATTTTTCCAATTTTGACCTTCTTTTAATTTTTTGTAATATTTAATTCTATTTTTTGGAAAATCTACATGATCATGTTTTATGTTATGCAATCCTTTAGCTGCCATTTTAAATGTAACCCATGGTTTTAAGCCCTGTTCACTGTTTTGAGAATGTGTTGGGGTTAAATATGGTAGCTTTTCTTTCTTGTTTCCTATTATTACAATTCTCTCTCTTGCTTGAGGGGTTCCAAAATTTGCTGAATTATAAAGATTAAAACTAACTTTATATCCACATTTTTTTAAATAATCCAAAATAGACAATAAAGTACCTCCT
>Ga0115000_10003819_pt1 | contig 12503 bp, 12 predicted proteins | sample ArcticOcean_MG_C_6_FD_89690 | JGI IMG/M metagenome (GOLD analysis project Ga0115000, IMG submission 89690) | Marine microbial communities from western Arctic Ocean - ArcticOcean_MG_CB8_128 | ecosystem: Environmental > Aquatic > Marine > Oceanic | place: Arctic Ocean: Canada Basin | collected... | reverse complement strand
TCATGAGCCTAGCAGATGGCACTGCCACCGGGCAAATACTAAAAGTAATAATGAATACAACTACGAATAATCAACCTATTATGGTATCCCCTACCAATGTTCTAGGCTCATACAACGCAATCGCTATTGAAAATGATAAGACCGGTGCAGCATTTGAGTTTATTTGGAATGGCAGTAAGTGGATATTGATGAGTAATAACGCTTTAGCCTCTGTCAGCTAATATTTAAGAAAGAGAACAATGAAGAAATCAGAACTAAAAAATATTATCAAAGAATGCGTCAAAGAATTAATCTTTGAAGAAGGTATTCTATCTGGGATTGTGACTGAGGTAGCCACTGGGCTATCTTTAAAAACTATTCAGGAGGTCCAAGCGCCCCACACTCAAGGTCCATCAATGCTGACAAGCAAGAGCGACTCACGACAAATTAAAAAGCAAGTTTTGGACGCAGTAGCAAATAACTCATATGCGGATGTCAAGAAGAGATTTTCCAACCCAGAATTATTTGAGGGAACCTCCCCTATCCCATCTGGTGGATCACAGGGTGCCCTATCTGGCGTGCCCTCTGGAGATTCCGGCGTTGATATATCTAACATACCAGGTTTCAGTAAATGGTCCTCCGTTGCAGCAAAAACAAAATAAGAAAGAATAACTAATGATAAACAATAAAAACAGAACAACTAAATTAGATACCCGTATTACTGTCACCGCAGAAGAATGCCATGGCATCACGGATAAGATGGTGAGAAAGTTCTCCAAAAAAGTTAAAAAAGATGGTATTATGGAAGAATTTAGGGAAAGAGCCCATTTCAAGAAGCCCTCTGTTAAGAGGACTGAAAAGAAAAGAGCTAAGAAAAGATTAATAGAAAAGGTCAATAGAAAGGCTAAAGAGCTAATTAACCCTAGAAGCAACAGGCTTCGCACAAGGAGAAATTAATCATGGCAACTGGCGGAACCTCACCGGATACAACAAACTATTTTAGTGGGTGGGCTCATGCATCACCTGGATTGGGCTCAGTAGGATCATACCAGATAGCGGGCACTCCTTACATCTCTGGAAGTACAGATCTAGACGACGGCGCTACCGATACCGTAATATTCCCATCAGTGACAAGACGGCTCGTCGTCCGTAACACCTCTGTTTCGGGCGCTCTAAGAATTCACTTCGGCGCAAAAGGAGAGGGAAGGATACTAAACGGATTCCATTACCTCACCGTCCAGCCACTTTATAGCGGCAGCACATCCTTCGGACGCCTGTCGGAACTTGATATGAATATAAAGTGTGATCACCTATACATCTCCAACGACAGCGGCATAGATAATTGCTCTTACCAAGTGTTCGCTGAACTAACGGGAATCAATAGGGCGAACATGTTCCAACTCACTGGTTCTGGCGTCACAGAGTAGAGAAATATTCAGCATTATGACGCCCTACTACAATTCTCGTCGATTCAGCAAACAATTAACTATATACTTTGATATAATTTCACCACTTAAGGGGCAAGTTTATGTCTAATAGTATGTTAGAGCAAGCAATAGTTGATGCTAAAGAATTACGGGAAGCTGCTGTAAAGAACGCAGAATCTCAAATTATAGAAAAGTACTCTTCTGAGGTAAAGCATGCTGTTTCCAGATTATTAGAGCAAGATGACGAGCTTGAGTTAGGCTCTATGGACGGAATGGACTCTGACACAGAAATAACAAGTACGGCTATGGAACAAGTTCCAATGGCACATTTGTCCACAGACCCCGAAGATGATATGGTTGTGGTCGATCTCGACGATATCATCGCCGCCGCCGGCGCTGAGGGAGAAGAAATTGAAGACGGCTCGCTCGGTCGTGAAGAAATAGCAGACGAAGTCGGACTCACCCTGGACCCGGAAGAAGGTTCTGCTGCTCCGGCTAATAGGGACGATGAGCTAGACATAGACGAAGGACAACTGGTTGACCTTTTCAGGGAAATGCTAGCCGTTGACGTGCCCCAAGAGGAACTAGACCTTGGTGCAGAAGAATCTATCGAAGAGCAATCCAAAGATGAACTAGAAAAAGACGAAGAGATCGAATATGCTCGTAAAGACGGAATGGACAAAGAAGACATCGAAGAGCATGAGCGTCAAGTTCAACAAAACGAATCATTACAAAAAGAGAATAATCTTCTCAAAAATTTATTAGAAAAAGTAAAAAATCGGCTTGAAGAGACAAATCTTCAAAATGCCAGGTTACTATATGCGAATCGTGTTCTAAACGACAACTCTCTGAATGAGCAACAAAAAAATAGAATTGTTGGTATTGTCAAGACTGCACGCTCGGTCGAAGAAGCCAAAATGGTTTTCGAAACACTTCAAAAGACAACGGCGGCCCGCCCTAGCAGCGTCCCAAAATCGTTGTCTGAAGTAGTATCTAAACCGTCCTCAGTCATTCTGGCTGGTAATAGGAACAAAGAAACTTCGGCTAAGAGCAAGGGCAGTAATACATACAGTCGCTGGGCTACACTCGCAGGTACAAAAAACTAGACAATTTTCAAATTAAGGAGAAATTAAAATGTCTGTATTAGATACATTGACGGAAGGTATTCGTCAACGTTCTCTTGCTCGTGAAGGTGAAGCACTCCTTGACAAGTGGGAACGCACTGGTCTTCTAGAAGGTCTCAACGACACCCGTCGTGGAAATATGGCCCGTCTACTAGAGAACCAAGCTGCCCAACTTCTCAAAGAGCAAACAACCATGCAAGCAGGAGACGTCGAAGGATTTGCCTCAGTTGCATTCCCAATCGTGCGCCGTGTATTCGGTAATCTTTTGGCTCAAGACCTCGTGTCTGTTCAACCAATGAGCCTCCCAAGTGGACTCATCTTTTTCATGGACTTCGTTTTCAGCGGAGATTCTGCCATCGCAGCCCGTGGCGCAGCGTATTCACGTCTTTCTGAAGGCAATGACGAATCGCTGTATGGCGGTGGTGTTGTTGGTCGTCAGTTGACTGGTGGTGTTGATCTCGGCGGGCAAGGAAAGAGTTTTTATAACTTGAACAATGGCTTTGCTAGCCCAACAGGTACAATCGCCGGTAAGGCAGTGGCTGGAACATTCACAGGACCTGCTATTAGCTCGGGAATTTACGGTGACGGACCAAGTCTTACAGGTAAGGCTGCCGAGTACCTTCGTGCCGACGCTTCATTAGTTTCTGGAACATCTACCTATACGGTAGTTAAGCTTTCTTCAAGCGCCCTCACCGCTGCTGGTGCTGATATGCAAAACCTGGTGGCTATTGTTCACTCGGGTTCTGATGGACGTGGTACTCTTGCCTCTGGTTCTTACACTGGCAAAGGTGGCTATGTTGCCCGACGCTTGACACAATTGTCAGGTGCTAGTGACGAGTTCATCGTGATGGTCGGAATCAGTGAAGATGGTTCAACCAGCGCTGTTGAAATGACGAGAATTCTTTCTGGCGCTGGTCAGTTTAATGTCGCTGTCAACGCTGAGGCTTCTAATGGCGTTTCGTTCCCTGTGACTGACTCTTTTGTCGCCGCAGGCGATCCCTTCGGCGCAGTTGCCGGTTCTACCACCCTAGGTGGCTGGGGCTTGGAAGCCAACGAAGCGATTCCAGAAATCGACATCAAGGTTGATAGCGTGGCTGTCACCGCAGTGACCAAGAAGTTGAAGGCTAAATGGAGCCCCGAGCTTGCTCAGGATCTAAACGCCTATCATAACCTTGACGCTGAGGTCGAGCTTACAAGTATTCTCTCCGAGCAAATTGCTCTTGAGATCGACCAAGAGATCCTTCAGGATCTCGTCCAGAACGCCACCGGCGGAACGCTCTACTGGAGCCGCATGCCAGGCAAGTTTGTGAATTCTGAAACTGGTAATGCACTTGGCAACTCTCTCTATCCTGATTTCACAGGTACAGTCTCTGAATGGTATGAAACCCTTCTTGAGACAGTAAATGATGTGAGTGCTCGCATACATCGTAAGACGCTTCGTGGCGGCGCAAACTTCCTAGTTTGTTCTCCAGAAGCGGCTAACATTCTTGAGTTCACTGCTGGCTTCCGTGCTTCGGCAACCTCTGATGAGGAAACCGGAAGTTGGGGCGCTCAGAACGTCGGCTCTATCAGCCGCAAGATGGATGTACACGTTGATCCTTATTTCCCAAGAAATCTGCTTCTTGTTGGACGTAAGGGCAGCAGCTTCTTGGAAAGCGGCTATGTGTATGCTCCGTATGTGCCACTACAGGTCACGCCTACCATCTTTGGTACCGAAGACTTCGTGCCCCGCAAGGGCGTGATGACTCGCTACGCTAAGAAGATGGTTCGTCCTGATATGTATGGACTTGTTGTCATCAAGGATCTCGTCGGAGACAACGGCTAAAGAATAGTTAATTCAAAATTGAATTAACTTCAGAAAACCTCGTCCTTGTGGCGGGGTTTTCTTTTTGGTATGTTTTGGCTGAAAGAAAAACTATTTAGTAAGAATACTTTATTTCTTAGAGGGTTTATGAATGCCGACAAATTTACAACCTGCGAGCACGGTTAGCGCACTGGTCCTGCCGGCGACAGGAACACACAGCGATGTTACTGGGGCATTGGCGTATGGCATATATGCTACTCCTGCTTTTATTAGTGGTGCAGTCGATCAAGTTGCTTATACCTATAACAAACTAGGCGGAAACATTCTTGATTTGGAGGTGACTCCGGACAATGTTTATAACGCTTACGAAGAAGCCTGCTTGGAATACTCCTACCTCATTAACACTCACCAGGCTAAAAACGTTCTGTCTGACTTAATGGGAAATACTACCGGCTCGTTCAATCAGGACGGCGAGTTTACTGCTTATCGTGATGACACAACTATCAAGCCAAACCTAAAGTTCCCACGATTCCAGCTGGGCTATGCAACTCATCTTGGGAGAGGCGTGAGCCTGCACGCTGGCGTCGGCGCATCACAGAGGGTATTTTCTGCCTCGTTCGATCTAACAAACAACGTACAGGATTATGATCTCCAAGGTATCATTTACAGCGCCTCTTTAGAGGCTGGAAGCGCCTTTAACGAAGGCGTCGGTACCAGCGCCATAACCATCCAAAAGGTTTACTATAAGACCCCACGAGCATCATGGAGGTTTTTCGGAGGAGCAGGCGGTGCAGGCGCAGCCGGAAATCTATCAAGTTACGGCATGTATGCCGACTCTAGCACTTTCGAACTTGTGCCTTCGTGGCAGAACACTCTGCAAGCTATGGCTTACGAACAGAATCTTAATGTTCGTTCATCTCATTACTCCTATAAGATAAACGACAACAGAATTCGTGTATATCCGATACCTACTGGGAATGATCCGAAAAAACTTTGGGTAGACTTTAGGGTTTCTGAAGATGCGTTTGATGAAGAGGAAGATAGAAAGTATGGCGCTGATGGCGTTAATAATATTAATACTTTGCCATTTCCGAATGTACCCTATATAAACATAAACAGTATCGGGAAACAGTGGATTCGAAGGTTTGCCCTTTCACTAGTGAAGGAAACCCTGGGACAGGTAAGATCAAAATTATCGTCAATTCCAATCCCTGGGAATGAGATAAGCCTAAACGGGGGGACTTTGATATCAGAGGCGAAAGAAGAGCAGAATTCGTTAAGAGAAGAATTGAAGACTGTGTTAAACGAACTGGTGTACGGAAAACTTGCGGAAGGTGATGCACAACTGCAAAGTAGCCTAGGAGATATCGTTAAACACATCCCAGCCGGAATATATGTAGGGTAAATGAATGACCAATAAGTGGACTCAGCCAACCTCTCCTCCTCCTCCTTTATTTGTTGGCAAGGCTGAGAGGAATTTTGTCAAACAACTCAATGATGAAGTTATTGAGAAAATTATTGGACAGCAGGTACTTTACTTCCCTATAGATATGAAGACTACTAACTACAATGAACTCTATGGTGAGGCTATTAAGAAAACATATCTCCCCGCTTTGCGGGTGTACGCCTTAGTGGACTACAATGACTCTACAAGAATACAGGAGAGGTATGGGTTTGATAATGTATATAACATTACGGTACACTTCCATAAAAGAAGATTAACCACCGACCAAAACCTTTTCGTGCGTTTGGGTGACTTTATACAGTATGACCAGATGTACTTCGAGATTGTAGATGTTTATGAGCCTCGATATCTCTTCGGACAAGACAGCGATTTTGCAGACGGCACCTCTTTAGAGGTCTCGGCAGTATGCCGTCAAGCCAGGGAGGGATTATTCAATGCCCAATAGAACAAAACTAGAGGAACAGCGAAATGCGGTGTATCCTTTGAGCCCCTCCTCCCTTGAAAACATAGATCAGGCGATGCATGACTATATTAATAACGAGTTGAACATATTCTGCGAGACAAATGAAGGGTCTAAGAAAGTAAAAGTTAAGTTTGTCGGGACAGAGAGGGCATTCGATATAAAAGATGACCCAACGCTTAGAAGCGTCAATGGGAGAACACTAGAGTACCCCCTTATCTCAGTTAGTCGTGATTCTATAGTATCCAATCCCCAGAACAAAGGTCGCTATGGGGTCCACGTTCCACCTTATTTTGATTACTATAATCAAGGTGGCGCAGTTGAGATTGCAAGGGTGGTAGAACAGGACAAGACAAAGAACTTTGCTAACGCCAACGCAATCAGGCGCTCTGCTTCCAAGAAGAGCCTAAACCGTCAAACTTTTCCGGGGGAAAATAAGAATATTGTTTATGAAACAATCTCAATTCCAATGCCGTCGTTTATCGAGGTACAGTACACCATCTCGGCAATAACCAACTACCAGCAACAGTTGAATGATATAGTCACTCCCTTCATAACGAGGACCGGCAACCCAAGTGTTTTTAAAATAAAGAATGAGGGACATTCATATGAAGCCTTTTTCGAAAAAAGTTTTAGTTTAGATGGGAACCAAAACAACCTAGGCACGAGTGAGAGAGTGTTCTCCGCCAATTTCACGGTAAAAGTTCTTGGGCACCTTATCGGCGCAGATAAAAACAACGAAACGCCTTCTGTTATAAAAACCCAGTCAGCCGCCAAAATTACAATGCAGAGAGAAAGAGTAATTGTTGGTGATGTGCCTGACTTCCACAAGGACATCAAAAGTAAATACCGCCCCTAACTAAAAGGTTCTTTATTGGCTGGTAGTTTGATAGTTTTCGTTACTATTTAATAAGAGCACAAAAGTAAAAAAGTGCGTTAACGTGATTACTATTAAGGGGAAGCAGACTCGATGGCTGATAATTCTTCAAGAAAATTTAAGTTTATTTCACCTGGTGTTTTTATAAGCGAGATTGATAACACCCAACTTCCTCAAATAGCAGGGGATATCGGACCAGTGGTCATTGGATTGTCCACTAAGGGTCCAATGATGACTCCCACAACGGTTGATTCTTTTGCTGACTTTGTAGAGACATTTGGTGAACCAACTGCTGGAAATCAAGGCTCGGACATGTGGAGAAATAATAGTCTTCAAGCACCCACTTACGGATCGTATGCGGCCCAGGCATGGCTAAAAAATAACCCAACCCTGACCTACGTTCGCCTCGGTGGAGAACAGGATCCTGAAGCAGAAGCAGAGGGATACGCTGGCTGGAAGGCAGGAACTCTGGGCAGTACTGTCGCACAGGGCGGCGCTTGGGGATTGTTTGTATTCCCATCTTCTTCTTGTACTCCTGCTGCTTGTACGCATGTTACGGGAGCCCACGCAGCAACATTCTACCTTTCAGAGGGAAGAATAGGTATCGATGGACTAACTCAAGAACAGGGATATAATGGCGGAATCACCACCTCTACCAGTGCCGGTGACTTGTATATTACTAATACTGATGGGACCTTCACCTTGGCATATGCCACCGACGGAGTTGCAGGAAATGCTAAGAAGGTCAAAGTAAGTCTTGACCCAAATCATAAAAACTTTATTCGTAAGGTATTACCTACGAACCCAACATTTACTAATTCTACCATTACGGCTGCTGCCACAAGAACAGCAAACCTAGGTGGTGGCTTTTGGTTGGGCGAGTCTTTCGAGCACGCCCTGGCACAAAGAACCATGAAGGGCGGCGCATCAACAACCGCTACAAATCAGGTTTTGACAGGAAGTTCTGTAGGCGTTTTGGGCGCTGCTGATGATTCAGCCTCGGTACTTAACACCCGGTTTCATGTTATGGTTCTCCCGTTGAGAAACCAGGGGACAACGACAGAAGTCCAGAACGACCATCAATATGCTGGCACTAAAGCAACGACAGGGTTCTTCTTCTCTCAGGACCTTAATACGGATTCTACTGTATATGATCCAATGGACAAACAAAAACTTTTCCGCTTTGAAGCACTTAACGCTGGAAAGAGTGCGCAAGAGAAGGTGAAGATATCTGTCTCGAATATTAAAGCCCCGACAGGTGATTTCCAAAACTATGGTACGTTCAGTATCCTTGTTCGTGCAATGAACGACAATGATAACGTTCAGGTAATCCTGGAAAGGTATGATAACCTAGATTTAAACCCGGCGTCTTCTCAATATATTGCCAATCAAATTGGTGATATATATGAGCAGTATGACCCTGTGACAAAGACAAACCGCCAATATGGCACATACGCTAACCGATCAAAGTATGTCCGTGTTGTTATGGACGAGGACGTTGATCGTGGATCCGTTGAGGCAGAATTCTTGCCATTCGGTGTGTTCGGTCCCTTGAAATATAGAGATGTTTCTCTGATTTCGGGCTCTGGCGGATTCCAACCCTTCGGAACTTTAACATCTGGAAGCCGTGGTGCCTGTGATACTATGGCTGATGGCGACGGCAGTGGTGTTTTCGGTGCCTTTGGCGGTGGTGCGGTGACGGATGGAACAAATATCTTTGGTGGGCTAGATGCCGCAACTGGCTTCACTGGGTCTATTGTTTTCCCGAGTGTTCCTCTCAGAGAAACCTACGCCTGGGGCAAGCCCAAGTCAAAGAAAGAGACCTTTTGGGGCGCTTGGGTACACAAGACATCTCAGGACGTCAACCTAAATCCTTCAATAGTTGATATGTTGCGTCCCCGTGCAAAAGGACTGCAATCGAGCCCTGAATCTACGACGCATGATATTGCGCCTAGTATTTCAGGACGAGCAACCACTGGCGGCTCCGCATTGAAGGCTTCAGATCCTGTGCAGATTGCATGGGCTTTCAGCCTGGACAACGTTAGTGGATCTGGTGGCAACCTCTTCTATATTTCTGGCTCTCGTAAGGCAGGAACAAGTGTGAGTGCTGCAAGTGGATCTTATACCGGATCTTTGGATATCGGCGCTGATCGATTCACGACAGTCTTACACGGTGGATCTGACGGGTTTAATGTCACAGAGCGAAACCCCTTCAGAAACTCTTTGATGACTACCACTTCCACAGAAGCAACTAGTTATCCAATGCATTCGCTCAAACGAGCGATTAACCTAGTGGCAGACGCCGAGCAGATTCAGTACAACCTGATTACAATGCCGGGGGTAACAAATAGTCAGGTCACAGGACACCTTCTAAACACAGTGGAAGACAGAGGCGACGCCTTGGCCATTGTAGATTTGGAAAATGTTTACGACGCCGATACCGAAAGTTCTGCTAGTGCCGCCGACCGCAGCGCTTATACTGTCAAGCAGGCGATTCAGTCTCTTAAGGATAGAAACATAAACAATAGTTATGGCGCCGTATACTACCCTTGGGTAAAGATACAGGACACTATAACAAACCGACTCCTGTGGGCACCTCCATCAATCGCAGCGATTGGCGCCCTCTCTAACACAGACAGGGTTGCAGCACCATGGTTTGCTCCTGCTGGCTTCGCCCGAGGCGGACTATCTGAGGGTGCGGCTGGTCTTCCAGTCCTTGATACTTCTAAACGTCTAACCTCGGATGACAGAGACAACCTTTACGAGGCAAATATTAACCCAATCGCCAAGTTCCCTGCTGAAGGAATCGTGATCTTCGGACAAAAGACACTCCAGCAGACAGCATCAGCGCTGGACCGGATCAATGTCAGAAGGCTTTTGATCTACTTGAAAAGAGAGATATCTTTCATCGCTTCAAGACTATTGTTCCAACAGAACACCAGAGATACTTGGAATGTTTTCCTAGGTCAGGCCAAGCCATTACTTGAGTCAGTCAGAACAGAATTTGGCATAGACGACTTTAAACTAATCTTGGATGAAACAACGACAACCCCAGACTTGGTTGATAGAAATATTATTTATGCCAAGTTGATTGTTAAGCCAACCAGGTCAGCCGAGTTCTTCGCAATCGACTTTATTGTCACGAACAGTGGAGCAGGGTTTGAAGACTAAAATCTAAAGTCTTTACTATTTACTATATGTTAAGAGGAGAAAAAATCTAATGGGTGCAGAACTTTTTTGGTCAAATGTTAACTCAGATCCCAAGAGAAGGTTTCGGTTTACGGTTGGAATAGGAAATATTCCAGTCTGGACCATCAAGACAGCGGTCAAGCCCAAGGCGGCCGTCTCTGTGGTAGAGCATCAGTTCATAAACCACACGTTTAAGTACCCAGGGAGAGTAACTTGGGAAAATATTTCAATGACTCTTGTTGACCCCGTGTCGCCAGATCTGGCACAAACTTTCCTCGAAAAGCTCAAGGGATCCGGGTATGCATATCCTCGTGACCAGAACGAAAGAGGCAGTATTAGCAAGAAGAATTCGGTCGGTGCCCTCGGCGCTATAAGAATCTCCCAGATTGATGCCGACGGTGCGCCCATCGAGACATGGGACCTACACAATCCTTTCTTGACAAATATTGATTTTGGTGGTAGTCTAGATTACACATCCGATGAAATGAACGAGATCTCTGTCGAGGTAGCCTTCGACTGGGCGGAACTCAACCCCGGCGGTCGCCCGGTTCCGTCTCTTTGAGTAAGCACTAGCTGATAATAGCGCAGTAAAAAGTTTTTAAGAAAGGTTTCTAAATGAGCAGGAATGAAAATAGAGCAGGCGTTGTGTCCGACGGGTCGGATATGACTATGGGCGTGACAAACCAAGACAACAATTCACCTACCGCCGATCTCGGATGGGCTCAGCCCACTGAGTTCGTAGCGTTGCCTAGCCAGGGAAGGTTCTACGGTCCTGGGCATCCCTTAGAGGGCTCTGAAACAGTCGAGATTAGATTTATGACGGCTAGAGACGAGGACATCTTGTCCTCTCGGACCTATATCCAAGAAGGCGTCGTTCTAGATAAACTAATAGAGAATATTCTTGTGGATAAAAGGATCAAGGCGAGCAACCTCCTGGTCGGCGATAAAAACGCTATTGTTGTTCACGCTAGAATTAGTGGGTATGGACCAGAGTACGAGACGGAAGTTACTTGTACCGCATGCAACACTACACAGAAAAACGTATTTGATTTAGAAGATTATAAAACAATTGACTCTACCGACGTTTTGGCTAATTCTGATGCCGTGACTACCGACAGCGGCACTTTTCTCATTCACCTGCCTTTGATGAATATTGATATTGAAGTTAAACTCTTAACAGGAAAAGATCAAAGCAAGTTCCTTAAAGAGTCTCAGAGGAAAAGAAAAAAGAATCTCGACGCCAGCGGCATCACCGACCAACTAAGAACATTTATTGTCAGTATCGACGGAGAAACAGATCCTTTTTCGATGCAAAAGTTTATATTTGATATGCCAGCCCGAGATGCCCGACACCTCAGGAACGTTTACGCTGGACTTATGCCCAATATTGATTTAACACAAGAGTTCTCTTGTGACAACTGTGGACATACCACAGATTTGGAGGTTCCCCTCGGGGCGAACTTTTTTTGGCCTGACCTCTGAGTATATGGAGTCGGTGTATGAGGAACTATTTGCCCTCAAATACCACGGGGGCTGGAGTTTCTTTGAGTCATATAACCTGCCCATTCAGTTGCGGAGCTGGTTTCTACGAAGGCTCATAAAACAAAAAGAAGAAGAAAATAAGGCATTATCCAATAGCGGGTAAGAATAATTTACTAAAAACACTACTTATACTAAATGGGTTTGTGTATCTATAAATGGGTGGTGCTATGAAACAAGACAACTTAGACGAAATGGTGTTTGACCTGGGAGTAGCCCGTAAAGGTCAAATAAATGAAAATATTCTTCATGTCTTCGCAGCCTGGATTCAATATCTTTTATCTAAGATGTTCAAGGGCCGCCGTATTCCCGTACGGGTGCGGGGAAACAAAATAGAAGTAGAACGTTTTACTGACGCCTTGGTAAATGAAAAAAGGTATATGGATTATATTAAGAAGTACGGACTTGACGACCCTATGACCTATAAGCAAAAGTCAAAGCTGGATGTAGCCATAAAACGCTTTGAACGTGAGGCACGTATCAATTGGCCGATTCGAAACTAAAACTAGTAGTATCCTTGTTTGGGGAGGGTTTGTAAATGGCTATACCTCCTGCGCCTCCTTCTGGACCTCCTTCTGGACCTCCTTCTGGACCACAACCAGACCAAAGCGCAGAGACGCTTAACCAGACTACTGCTGC
>Ga0115000_10003818_pt1 | contig 12503 bp, 11 predicted proteins | sample ArcticOcean_MG_C_6_FD_89690 | JGI IMG/M metagenome (GOLD analysis project Ga0115000, IMG submission 89690) | Marine microbial communities from western Arctic Ocean - ArcticOcean_MG_CB8_128 | ecosystem: Environmental > Aquatic > Marine > Oceanic | place: Arctic Ocean: Canada Basin | collected... | reverse complement strand
TTTCCTCCTGGATTGACAGGTGAGCCTGTTACATATATGTTACTTCCATAAAGAGTTCCACTTGCACTTATATTACCAGATGCTGTTATATGACCTTGAAAAGTGTGTATATCTGTAATTGCGTTTCCAAAGGTAGTATCACCAGCTGCAACTGTATCTCCATCTATTGTTAAATTAGTAGTAAAATGTCCGTCACCAGTTACGTGTAGTTTTTTAGTTGGATTATTCATCCCTATACCAACCATATCATTACTTGATTGTACATATAATGTATTATCATCCGCTAAACCTTTAACTTGGAAATCAACATCTGCAGCTCCGTCACCAACTATTACAATATCTTGAGTATTATCTTCAGTTAATGTTACTAATGGTACAGCTCCTACAGTAAACACTATTTGATCATCATTAAATGTCATCTTAGTATCTGTATCTCCATTATGAAGAAGATCTTGATCCATACCTATTGTAGTCCCTATTACCTGGAGTGGATATATTGGATTCATTGTATTAATACCTACATTAGCTTCATCAGCTGGTACACTAACTCCTGATGCATCTTGTCTTCCTATAAAATAGTGATCTCCTGCTCCTGATACTCGTAATGATCCTGTCATCATTTGCTGATCATCATGTGAATCACCCATTTTATTTGATCCAGATGTAAATGATATAGATGCAGAAACATATTCTGTGTGGAATTCTTGTGCTACTACAATATCTGAAACGTATAAATTTCCTGTTATATATGTATGACCGTCAATAGATACTGTACCTGATACATGTAATGCTCTATCTAGTGGAAATGCTGGAATGTCATTAGCATACTTGTCTTGTGAAAGTAGGTAGGCGTGTCCAATATTTGTAAACGTTGAGGAGCCTGATACTGTTAGCGATCCTGTAACATTCATTGTTCCAGATACTTCTAAAGTTGCGTTTGGTGCAGTCATACCACCTACTCCAACTCTAAATCGTTTTCCTGTTTGACCACCTAGCACCATTGAATCAGCTTGAGTAACGAGAGCTTGATTACCTATTGCGTACGCATTATCTAAACCTGCTGATGCAGATGGTTTTGATCCTATTAATATATTGTTTGTATTTGTAGTAATGTTTCCACCAGCGTAAGGTCCAATTACTGTATTGTCGGCACCTGTGGTTAATTTAGCTGAAGCTGAAACTCCAAGAATAACGTTTCTGTCACCAGTTGCTGTTCCTGCAGAGCTTACTGCATGGTAACCTATAATTACATTTTGATCAAGTGTTGTTGCATTTCTTGCAGCTTGTGTACCCACAATTATATTATCTGTACCATTAAAGATAGCTTCGAATGCAGCTTGATGACCTATTACTACGTTTCTAGCTGCTGTTCCTGTTGCATCTCGTAATGCTCGATACCCTATAGCTATATTATTATTTGCACCCGTTGCACTTTTCATTGCTAGCTTACCAATAGCAATATTATTATCTCCTGTTACATCTCCTATAGACATAGCTTGGTCACCAATAGCAATATTTCCATCAGAATCTGTTAGTTGTTGTGCAGCGCCATATCCTATAGCAATATTTCTGGATCCATCAGCTAGATCTTCTAAGGCGTATGATCAAATACCTATATTTTGTCCATCAAAAACACCTTGGACAGCTATACCTTTACCCATTGAGCCAGACCCAATTGCGATATTTCCGTTAGCTGTTGTGTGTTGTTTTGCTGCTCCGTGACCAATTGCAATACTTCCCGATGCTGTAGTTGCATCTTCTAATGCTTCAGTACCGATTGCGATATTATCATTACCTGATGTATCTCCGTCATATATTGCATGATATCCAACTGCGATATTTCTGTTACCAGTTTGTGAGTCTGCTAATGCATCTGTACCTATAGCAATATTATCACCACCAGCATCTATCTCTTGTAATGCTCTTATACCGATACCAATATTATTATCTCCAGATGCATCTCCGTTGTTCATAGCATCAAATCCAATAGCAATTGTATAATCTGCTGCTGTTGATGCAAGAAGAGCTCTATGCCCTAATGCAATATTATACGTTCCGTTTGTTAACGCGGTCCCTGCTTTATGACCTATAAGTGTGTTCTGGTACCCTGTATTGAGGGCTGTACCAGAGAGGAGGCCTATCATTACATTATAGCCACCAGTTGTTAATGCTACACCTGTTTGTGTTCCTAAACCTATATTACCATATGCTTGTGTAGCAGTTCCTGTATTACCAGCACCATATCCAACGAAGTAATTTGAACTAACTCCTGAACCAGAAACGTATATCATTTTTTGATTATTAAAGTAGATGCCGTTTAATCCATCTGAATTGTGGAATGTTCCAGCGTTTATATCAATAGTTCTACCTTGAATTATATTTAACGAACCACTTATTTGTACTTGTTGTGGATATTGATATCTATTTGCACTAGGTAAATTAAATCCTGACTTACCTGTGTTATCTAATCGTAATGCTTCAGTGTATGTTTTATTTGCAGCAAATGCACTTGGTATATTTTTTGAAGTATTTGTTCTAAACACTAATGATTCACTTAAGCTATTTCCTACACCTACCATTGAATTTGCAGAGCTAGATGCTACTGCTAATTCCCAAACTCCTTTACCTGATTGTAAATATAAGGATGCTGATGTTATACCTGTACCAGATTCTATTTTAACTCGTGTATTAGATGATGAACTTACTACAAGTTTTTCATCTATTTTTAAAGATCTTGATGGTGCTCCGATTGCAACATTATATACATCTGATTCATTAGTTATAAATACAGATTGAGATATTGATGATATTACAAAAGTGTCTTCTGATTTAGCGGTATCTCGAAATCTAACTACATCACTTGCTGATACGTGTGTATTATTTTTTGATGTGCCAAATGTACCGTATATTAATTTACCATGCTTATGCTGTAATCCATCATGCCCAGGATCGTCTATACGTAAAAGGTGTGTAAATTCAACTGGATTGTCCTGCCCCTCATTGTTAAATGTACCAGCTTTTTGACTACCAGATGTTCCAATTCCAACTCCATTCAAGAAATAAACATCAGAACCAGATTGAAATATACTACCAGTAACTGTCATAGTGTCATTCCAATCACCACCAAACTTGGTAGATCCACTTGTATACATTATACTTTGAGATATTTGCTCTGAATGAAATTCTTGTGAAAATACTGTATCTGTTACAATTAAGGATCCTGAAATTACTGCGTTTCCATAGACATCTAAAGCTGCATTTTCTCCTCCAAATCGTGGTACATTATATTTACCACGAATATAGCCTGATGTTATACGTGTTACTTTAGCTGGTTTTTGATCTTCAATAACAGGATTATCTAAATAAATAAATTTAGCTTGACCGATACTTCTAAAAGTACCTTCACAGGATGCTGATACAGTTAATGAACCTGTTACCCATGTACCACCAACTATCTTAACTTTATCGGTTCCGCAGGAGTCTCCTAAAAATGTAGAACCTGATACAGCTAGATTTTTATCAACCGTTATAGCAGATGCAGTTATAAATGATGATTGAATCTGGTTGATGTTTGCATTACTTGCAGTTATGCGAGTTACACTAATACTATTAACCATTGATCCGGTTCCATCATATAACTTCGATGTTGCACCATGATGTTGCATCAATGGTTTATATGTATTTTTTACTTTTTTACTACTTAAATCGCCTGGTGTAGCCATAATTTTCCCTAATTAGTTTCTTTCTTTATATAAGTATGACTTTTATAAAATTTCATTGATATCACGCACAATTCTTGGTTCTCCAATCTTTATATTAAAACTACTAATATTTCTACCTGTTGAAGGCTGCATATCAATATCTTTTGAAATTAAACCTGCTCTCACATTAAGTCTGATAGTACTCGTATTTACCCTCTCTCCATCACTAGGTACTTCAGTATTAAAATCCATACTGTCTTGCCTTGACATAAATTTATATTCTATACCCCATGCTCTACCTTCGTGATCTAAAAACATTTCGTTAATATCATTTATCTGCTCAATATAATCACAAAATATTTGTAATTGATATGATATATTAACAAACTTAGGAACAACCATGTTAAACCGTTCTCGCTTTGGAGACCTATTTTGTAACGTTGAAAATTTATCGTATTTGTTAATTTCTGTATATCTATTGATGAAATGGTCCATCATCTGACTTTCTTGCCCTTGTAATACATTTAGTTTTGGTAAATTTTGATTTTTTGCAACCCCTGTTCGTGTGTACACGATTAGTGGAAAATTAGCTTTTGATTTACCATCCCTCAGTGCTGCTAATTTTTGCATGGATGTCCATTTTTCTGGTGATCCATATTGCACAGGTACAGGAATTCTACGACCGCTTTCGACTACAGCTGGTTTAATTGTTTGTTCAATATATCTTTTGATTGCAAAATCTACATCATATAATGTTATACTTAGCCCCTTTACTGTATCTTCATCTCGTCTAATTTGTGAATCACGTCGTATTGTTTTTATAGATTTTGGTGGTTTTTTAAATGCACTAGAGATCGGCTCTGCATTTTCTAATGGATTAAAAGCTCCTGGATGGAATCGTTGCAATGTTGATATTGGTGTCTGTCTACTCATTATATACCCTTAGGAAAATTATAGTCTGGTGTGTCTACTCCGTACCGCACATCTTCAATATTTAATCTACTCATTCTCGTCATATGACATTGGCAAATTATAGAATGTGAACTACCATGCTCACAACCTGCTAATGAGTAATCTGGATCCTTTCCTCCAATAATTTGATTATCTACCATAGAATCTATTTCAAAATATGCTTTATCCCACTCTATTATATCACCCACTTCTGGTACTAAGCTTTTGTTTGTAAATTCTTTTCTTAAAAAAGAGAATAATGCTGTTTGTTGTAGGTCTACTCCATATGCTTCTTCTACATATGCTTGATTACTTCTATCAATTAGTGACGGGAGTTTAACCCCTGCATAATACCTCTTATCTACACCTTCTCCATAAATATTATCATCAGTTTCGTCAAGAATTAATTTATAATAATACACTTCCGTCTGAATAACACTATTTATGAGTTCTTCATTCAGCTTTTCAATTAAACTTATGTCTCTTGCTCCTGCAAATAATGGCATAATTATCCTATGTATATTTTAAGTGGTACCCTGTTTAATGATTGTTGAAGATTTTCTGATTCTTCCTTTTTCATCTCTAACTGTCTTTGCCTACTTGTTGCCTCTAATGTTTCTCTTAATTGTGCAATTAAGTATTCTTTTTCTGTTGCAGCTTCTAATTTTAATGTTCCACCATCTAAGTTAACTTCTGAATTTGGTATTGGAATAGAGCTGTACTTACTTCTAATTGCTCCTAATAATTCTTTTGCTAATGCTGCAGCAAATTTCCATATCCACTGCTTACCGACACTGTTAATTTCTTTATATGTTAAAGCATTTAGTGGTACATTACTATAATCACTTATTACACCTCCTCCTGCAATACTAGAGTGGTCACTACTTCTTAATGGATTATTTCGATCTTTTTCTACATAGTATTCAAACCATACCTTACCACCACCAGATGATGGGCGTGGAAATAATTTTAATTCATTATTACGTAATTGAAAGCTGTAAGCTGATTTTCTTATTTGATCACTAAATTCTATTGCTTGGGTTTGCAGTACATCAGCATATACAGGCATAAGTAAGAAATTAACACCAGTTGACATTCCTCCAAATCCAAATGTATCTAACATCTGCTGTGAACCAGCTCCTGTTCCTGCATAAGGGTCATATGATCTAACTATAGCTGGAGTTGCTTCGTAATGAACTCTAGTTACTACTATTTGATTTCCGCTTTCGTTATCAGTAGCCCATAAAGATTGAAGATTGTAATCTTGTTCATCTTTAGCTAATGTAATTGAACCTGATTTATAAGCAACATTACCACCTGAACCTACCTCTGTTCCGTAATTTTTAGCAATTGCAATTTGTGGACCAAGAGTTGGTGTTATATTTTTTCCTGTAAATGAACTTCCTGTTGAATACCCTTTTACATCTAACATAGTTTCACGAATTCTGAATTGGTTAACTTGTGCACCGTATTCTGATACTGATTCTTCGAAACAAGCATAGAATTGAATATCTTGCATTTCTATATCAGTAATAGGGTAACCTAATTTTTTTGCACAAAAATCAGCTACTTTTAAGCTCTCAGAAACATATACACCGTCGTTGTCGTACAACCCAAAAGGTGTGCTTCCACTAACTGTGCTAATACTCCCGCTACCGGGCCAAATTTGAATATCTAATCGTGCCATAAATTTCCCTTAAAATTAATTATAGTGTATCATATATAAATATGAAGTAACCTAAGAAGAAGGGAAGTTTTCGTATACTTCTAGTAGATCTTTAAGGATTGGGTGTCTATAATTTTCTAATAACTCTATTGTATGGATACCTTTCACATTATTAATGGAAGATAGAAATGATAATCCACTATCCCGCTGCCTTTTTAGATCTACTTGACCTACATCTCCACAAAAAAACATTTTAGAATCTCTACCTATTCGCTGTAATATCATTAATGTCTGTGCATTGTCTAGATTCTGACATTCATCTACTAGTACAACAGAATTAGTGAATGTTCTACCACGCATATATGATACAGGTACTATCTCTATCTGCTCTCTAGCAACCATCTCATCTACACGCTCTTTGCGTAACAGTTGATACATGTTACCATAGATAGGTGCAACCCACGGATCCATCTTTTCTTTAATATTACCTGGTAAGTGCCCTATATCTTCTTTAGATATAGTTGGTCTTGTTATTACTATTCTATTAACATCTTTATCCAATAAAGCTTGTAATGCAATTTGACAAGCAAGTAAAGTTTTTCCAGAACCAGCTTTTCCTATTATTACTGATACCTCATTTTCTAAAATTTCTGCTTTAGCTTGTTTTTGTTCTTGGGTTAATGATAATTTAAAACGGTAACCTTTTTTGTTATTTTTTGGTCGGTCTTTATACATGTATTATCTCCTAAAACTTTTATATAAGTAGTAGGCTTAGAGTAGAACCAAAAAAAAAAGACCTCAAATAAATGAGGTCTTTTTAATATATAATCAATAAAGAATATTACAGAGTATGTAATCCTCTTACGTTGATCTTACCATAAAATTCTGGTCTTACGATTTTCTTCGCGTAACGAGTCATTACACCTTTACGTGGAGTAAAGTTTGTAGGATCGTATACAAGAGGAGTCATAATTAACGGAATATATGGTGCATAAACTGCTCCAGTTTCCAAGAATTGTGTACCTCTAAAGCCCATTAGAATTGTGTTAGATTGAATATAAGGATTTTTGTAAACAGTAAATCTGTTTGCTAATTGTCCTACTTTCTGAACACCCATTGCGAATGATGATTGATTTCCATCAGTGTCAGCAGCATATCCTGGAATTGATTCTAAGATAGTTGCTACATCTGGAGAACATACTAACCAGTTAGCACCACCACGCATTGTTTTAGCGTGAATTTTGTTCGAAACTTTTTGTATTTTCGTACCTAAAGTTTGGAACCAAGTACCTTGGTTATAAGCTTCACCTGTGTTAGCTGTTGACCATACATTATTTCCATCATACTTTTCACCAGTTGTTACTGACCAGTTTTCTTCAACTAATGCATTGTTCATTAACATGTCTAAGATTTCTAAGTCAATCTCTTGTGAGATGTATTCAGATAACATAGAAGTTAATTCTGCTTCTGCATCGATTGAATGATAAGCATTAAGATCTTGCGCGAACTCTGGAGTCCATACAGCCTTAAGCTTTCTAGTTTTTGCAACAATTGCAATTGATTTCATTTCCAAATTAATTTCTGGAATAGTTAAATTATCAGTCGCGTTTGGTCTTCCTTGTGCGTCTGCTTCATAATCACCTCTTGTGATATCTGATGGAGCTGCTTGGAATGCTACTTTATAAAGTTTTCTGTTTGCAGTACTTGCACCAGATCCAGATACTACGAATCTTACGTGAGTTGCATCAGCTGCAGCTACTTCAGTTCCAGTTGAGCTTACTAATTGAGTAAACTCTTTGAATTGTTTTACAACTGTAGCAGGTGTTCCTATGTGTGATAAATCCCAAGATTTTACTGTATCTAGATCATAAACTCCTGATATAGCAGATGAAACTGAAGTTAATGGTACTGATACGTAATGTACCTTATTTGCAGTTGCACCACCATTAAATTGTCCAGCATATGATTGAGAAAATACTGTGTTAAAGTTGTACATATCACCTGTTATTGATCCTGATGTTACAGATACAGTTGCAGATGATGATGCGTAATTTACTGAATATCCATATCTACCTGAACCATAAAGACCTTCTGAAGGGTCACCAGCAGCTTCTGTTTCACCAAAAACAGAGTTTTTCTGTGTTGTTCCTGTAGTTGTGAATCCTGTTGCATTGTCTGTACCATACTTGTAATCTAAATAGAATATTAGACCTGATGGTAAATTCATTGGTTGAACCGATACAAATTCCTTTGCAGCGATCTCAGCGAATACTCTTCGAACTAATGGTAAAGCTACACCTGACCACTCTTCCGAGTTAGATGCAGTACCTGTTCTTGATGTTTCGTCGATTAATTGTTTAGCTTGGTTTTCTAGCAATATTGCCATACCATGCTTTTCGTATTCGTTAGAAAGTCCTTCTAAAAGACCAGTTCTGTTCCACTTGCTTACAATTCCTTTTGTTTCAGATAATTGTGCTTTGTGTGAGTTACTAGTATTTGCAAGGATGTTTCCAACTGTTGTTTGTCTTGCCATTTTTTATCTCCTCGATATTATTATTATTTTGTTAATCCGGCTAATTTCTTAAACCTCGAAGCCATATCAGCACCTTCGCTAAGAATTGCTTTCCGTGGTCTAGTTGATCCAACCGCTTTTGATGCAAATCCTTCTTTTACTGCTTTACGTCTTCGTGTTCTTGTCGCCATTGTAGATTCTGCTAAAGTAGTATATACTAATTTAACTTCTCTAGTTGATTTTGCTCTGTCAAAAGTTTCAATTACTTTCAATTTTTGACCTTCGTTTAAGTTACCATTTCTAAATAATTTGTTAGTAAATAACAATTTTGCATTTAGTAAGTTAACTTCATTGATTTTACTTCTTAAGAATTTTACTACTGAGTAAGATTCTTTAAGTTTCTCAGTTAGGTTGTTGATCGTTTCCGATTCACCTTCCATACCGTCTTCAGATTCTTCTAATTCTTCATCTTCTTCTCTTAAAGATCTGATGACTTCCTCTAAATCGATTTCGTCTTCGTCTTCTTCAGTTAAAGTGTCTAAAGTTTCAGATTCACCTTCCATACCGTCTTCTGACTCTGCTACTACATTAACACCTGTTCCTTCTGGATCATCTGTGCTGTCTGCGTTAGCTGCTGGTGCAGGTTGTTTGTTATCGGAACCTCCGATACCAGATGTTGCGTCATTGTTTTCAAATACTTCAGCACCATCTTCTTCAGCTGGTACATCTGCATTTTCTTCAAGTTCAACGTCGTGTTCATCTTCTTCGATTTCGTCTTCAAGCTCTTTGATAATTGCTTCAAGTTCTAAATCGTCTTCATTTTCTGCAACCGGTTCGTCATATACTGCTTCTACGTCTTCTTCAACGTCGAATTCGTCTTCTTCACCTGCTGCTAAATTTACTGATGCGTCTGGTACATTAATATCACCTAATTCATCAATAGGTGCTTCTAAGTCTTCCTCTTCAGTTGTAAATTCTTCCTCGTCTTCCATTTCGTCCATCATGTCATGCTCATCTTCTCGCATTTCCATGTTGTCTTCCATTTCGTCTTCTTCTAATTCATCATATTCTGCTTCCTCGCGGATTTTTGCAGAAATCATGGATTGAAGTTTTGGTGTAAAAGCTTCCTCAAGAGCAAGTTTTGCGTTTGCAAGTGCAGTTGTTCGAACAGCTTTTGCGTCAGCGATTGCTTCTTTTAATAGATCGTTCATTGTCTATTCTCCTAAATTTGTTTGTGGAAATAAGAATATTGGGATTCTTAATAGTAATTATTTTCTATATTTCACACTACATAAAGAATGCTTATGTTAAGCGTAGTGTATTCTTATCTTCTAATAAATATGACAAAAAAAAAGAAACCACTAGGGTTTCTTTCAATTTATATATGTTTTTTTAGGTATACCTAATTACTGTGCTTGTCCATCAATAATTGCTACCCAAACTTGTTTACTTTCTCGTCTAATATCACGTTTATCGTTCATACTAGTTATTGCTGCAACTCTCTTACGAGCTTCATACTTTGCTTTAGAGGGTTTTTCATACCTCCTTCTCTCTTTATATTCATCAAGAATACCAGTCATTTTCATCATTTTCTTAAAACGTTTCAGCGCTTGACCGATATCTCCATCAGGTACTCGGATTGCTCTTGCATTACCAGGTACTTGATAATCCTCTCGGGTTAATCGTTTTCTTTTTTTGAAATGTGGTTTTTTGGAATCGTGATTCCGGTTGTTCGTATCAGATTGATTACGATGTTTTTGGGTTCTGTTGTAAGCCATTAATTTAGTTTATATTATTACTTTATTTATATTAAATATACGAAAAATAATTAAAGATACCAACTAAATAGCTATTTTATTTACCATCGTCGAATTTGCGTTTTCTACCTTTATCATCTGTAAAGAATACGTCTTTTTCTTTAAGATTAGCGTTTTTTGGTGATAACGGTACTGTATTATCTACATCAGCTATTTCATAATAACGGCTTAATTTACCGCCTATATTCTCATACATAGCTTCTAATCGATGTTGTAATGTTCCTACTTCTTTTGCTGTTTTTTCGAATAATTTAACACTATCATTTATTTCTTTTACGTCTTTCTTAACAGTTACACCATCAAACCAATCATCTGTTTCATCTAATGCTAATCTACCTGCGAAATTACCTATAGTCTTAATTGCTTCCACAACTTCACGAACATCCTTCTGTCTATATATATGTTGTTCGAATTTATTGAATTTATTAACTGCATCAAGAACTAACTTTCGCTGCTTTTCAGATAATTTTCTGTAGTTTTCTTCTTGCTTGCTTTCACGTATTATTTTTGCCATTCTAATCATATTATTCCCTAGTCTACTGGACAGCACCCTTTCATTTCACAAAGAATGTCCCTAATAATTGTATTTACTTTATCATAACTTTGATTATGTTTCATTATACTTTCTGCAAGTACACCTTCACTCTGTACAGGCTTCATAAATGCACCTTGAGTTGATGGATTACTTACAAAATCCCAACATATTAATTCAAAGTCATCTTCCACTGCTACCGTACCTTCGTCTAGCTCTCTAACTGATCCTAATCCACGTGAACTTATACCTAATAATATACCTGCTTTTAATAATTCTTTTAATATATTACCTGATGGTGTTCCTAGTATTTCTACCTTACCTACAACATCATCCCCCTTCCACCAACAATCTACTATATTATGAGATACATTGTTTAGATTTACTACTGATGATTCTGGATGGTCTAGTTCGCCTAGAGCTCGTTTTTCTGCTATTTGAGTTTTTTTATAGTTAGCTACTTCACGAGCTAAGATTTCTTTTGGATATATTCTACCGTTTTGATTTTTAGCTCCTGATCTCTGTAATACTCCTTCTACAATTACTCGTCCTCCATTACTAGCCATTGATTCATTTATCTGCTGCGGTGTTACCTGAAACGGTATATAGTCTACTAATACTTGTCTTTCCATTATGATCCTAAATTTCTCATTGCGTGACCTACTCGTACCATACGTTCACTAATTTTACCGAATTTAGCTCGTGTTGATTTCCAATAGTTTTCACTTGTTATACCCATCTCCGTTTTTAACTTATTATTCTGATGGATGATTCTTTCTATTTCATAAAGCTTCCGATTAACTTCTTTTATAGAAGTGTTAACCTTTTGCTTAGCTGACATAGTATCATCTTTCTTATACTCGCGGTAATTTAATTCACTCATCACCTTTTTATAAGTTGATTCACCGATGTTACCTTTGAAATAAATATTAGGTTCGTCTTCGTCCACTACAGTAAATCCTGTGCTACTTGTTGCAACATCTTTAGTTTTCTTTTTATCCATGTTACGACCTTTTCCAAATGCAAATGGTGTTTTTGGAGGTCCTTCACCACCATCCATATTACCAGTTACATTCATCTCATCTAATTCTTCTTGAGATTTATCTAACTCGTTTATCATTTTTTTAATGTATGATTCCATAATCTCTACTTAATATTCTTAAGTTCTTTGATTAACTCGTAGAATCTCATTAAAGATAATACTTCTTGATCTTTGATAACATTACGTTTACCTAGAGCAGTTGCTTGTTTTGCAACTTCTTTTAACTTAATTCGAACAACTGGATCTTTGATTGATCTTATCTTATTTCTAAGTGTACGTTTA
>Ga0115000_10003817_pt1 | contig 12504 bp, 12 predicted proteins | sample ArcticOcean_MG_C_6_FD_89690 | JGI IMG/M metagenome (GOLD analysis project Ga0115000, IMG submission 89690) | Marine microbial communities from western Arctic Ocean - ArcticOcean_MG_CB8_128 | ecosystem: Environmental > Aquatic > Marine > Oceanic | place: Arctic Ocean: Canada Basin | collected... | reverse complement strand
TCTTTCATCAATTCATCTCGAGTTACTTTGGCTATTATGGAAGCTGCCATAATACTCTTTATGCTTGAATCTCCTTTAACAATTGCCTCACAATCAATCGAGATATCTGGCTTATGATTTCCATCACAAAGTACCTTCTGAGGAGTAATCTTTAATCCCTCTACGGCCCTTTTCATTGACAGTAAGGAGGCTTGAAGAATGTTTAAGGAATCTATTTCCTTGATTGAAGCAGAAGCAAGATTCCATGAAATTGCAGATTCTTTTATTTTTTTACTTAGTTCTTGTCTTTTTTTTGCAGATAATTTTTTGGAATCATCCAATCCTTCTATCTCTATTGAACTGTCCAAGATAACTGCAGCCGAAACAACAGGCCCTGCTAAAGGGCCTCTCCCAACTTCATCTACTCCTGCTTCAATCAAGCTAACATCTCTTTTATCTCTTTTGCAGCCAGATCAGATCCTCCTGCCATTAAAGATAAATGAATTTCTTTAAATTCTAGAAGGTATTTTTCTTTATTCTGCTCCAGTAAAGACATGAAGGTGGTGTGTATATTTTCTGGAGTTACTTCATTTTGCAATAATTCAGGTAACAGTTCTGTGTTGGCAAGAAGATTAGGAAGAGAAAAATATTTAATATTGAGCAATGGTTTGATGATCTGAAAACTCAACCAATTAGTTTTATAAACTGTTACACAAGGCGTCCCCATTAAAAGAGCCTCTAAGGTTGCCGTTCCAGAAGTAATGATGGCCCAATCTGCATTCTTAAGAACATCTTGCGAATTTCCGTATGAAAATTCTATTAATCCATCATCTTCTCCTATATTCAATAGATCTTTATGATGTGTTGAAGAGAGCGGCATGAGGAATCTCGCTTCAGGTAAATCTTTTTTTATAAGTCTTACAGCTTCAATCATCTCATTGCCAAGTAGTGAGACTTCAGAATTTCTACTTCCCGGCAAGAGTGCGATCACTTTACTATTATTTTTAGATACAACCGATTCTTCAGAAATTATTTTTTCTTGAATTGGAAACCTATAAGACAGAGGATGACCTATATAGCTTACTTTTATAGAAGAATCTTCATAAGCCTCTGCTTCAAATGGAAAAAGCGTAAAAACTTGATCAACGGAAGACTCCATCGTTTTAATCCTGCCCTTTCTCCAAGCCCAAACTGAAGGACTTACGTATTGAATTGTCTTAATGTTTAATTGTTTCTTTAAATACTTGGCAATGGGTAAGTTAAAGTCTGGCGAATCAATACCAATGTAGAGATCGGGCTTTTGATCCATGAGAAACTTTTTAAAACTCTTTCTTAAACTTAGTATTTTTCGTAATCTCAGCAGAGGCTCCACGATACCCATAACTGCAATTTCTTTTATATCAAAGAAAGAGTTGAGCCCTCTATTTTTCATGGAGTCTCCTCCTAGTCCTATGAAATTAGCATCAGGAAATTCTTTTCTAATAGAATCCATTAAAGGACCGCCAAGTGCATCACCTGACTTCTCACCTACAACTATTGCTATTTTTTTTTGAGCACTGCTATTGATGCTTGAGGGCATTAACGAGATATTCCACGAGTTGAGCTTTCTACAGAGGCAATAAAAGAGGCCACTTCAGGAATAATAGTACTTGAATCTTTTAATTCTGATAAAGCTTCATCTGTGGTTAATTTTTTTCTGTATAGAGTTCGATAAGCTGATTTTAAAGATTCAATAACATCAGAAGAGAAACCTAATCTTTTAACGCCAACTGAGTTTATACCGAAGGGTTTTGCAGGATTGCCTCTTACTTTTACATATGATGGTATGTCTTTATTAACAGCACTTCCCATGGCACAAAAACTATACTCTCCTAGAGAGCAATATTGATGGACTATCGCATAACCTCCAAGAATTACACCTTTACCAACTTTAACTGAGCCAGCTAAAGCTGCTTGGTTTGAGAGCACCACGTCATCTTCTATTTCACAATCATGCGCAATATGAGAATAGGCCATCATTAAGTTTCTATTTCCTATGGAAGTTACTCCTTTTTCTTGAATAGTGCCTCTATGAATTGTTACCCCTTCCCTGATAGTATTTTCATCTCCTATAACAAGCTTTGTTGGTTCATCTTTATATTTTTTATCGGGGCTTCCATCTCCAATTGAAGAAAATTGTAAGATCCTGTTATTTTTTCCCATTATCGTTGGACCTTTTAAAATTACATGCGACTCAATTACTGTGCCGAATCCAATCTCAACGTCTGCGCCTATGATGGAGTAAGGTCCTACATCCACTCCCTCATCAAGTTGAGCCTTAGGATCAATTATTGCAGTAGGATGATGCATTCTATTTAGGCCTATCAGCACAAAGAATTGTTGCTTTTGCTACAAGCTCACCTTCAACAGAAGCAATACAATCAAACTTCCATATGCCTTTTTTATTAGTTATCACTGTAGATTCTAGTATTAATTTGTCACCTGGAACTGCCGGCTTCTTGAATCTGAGATTGTCTGCTCCAACAAAGTAATAAATTGAACCTTCTTCAGGTGTCTTGTTCATGGTCTTAAATCCCAAAATCCCTGAAACTTGAGCCATGGCTTCTACAATTAGCACACCCGGCATAACTTCTTTCCCAGGAAAATGTCCCATAAAAAAAGGCTCATTAGTGGTTATATTCTTGTAACCTTTTACATAATTACCCAGCTCTAATTCAGTAACTCTATCGACCAAAAGCATCGGGTATCTATGAGGTAAAAATTGCTTTATTTCTTCTATATTTATTGTTACTTCCATATATTTATTTAATTAATGTTTCTAGTTTTTTAAAAAGGACAGCATTCTTTTTCCAGTCTGCATTCTTCATAAAAGGTGTGCCTGATGAATACGTGCCTGACTCTTTTATTGATTTAGTAATTAAGGTCATTGCAGTTATGTGAACTTCATCTGTAATTTCGATATTATCAACTAGAGCGCAACAACCTGCTAGAGTGCAATAACGCCCTATTTTTGAGCTTCCAGCAACCGCACTTCTTGCAGCAATGGCAGTCCCCTCTCCAATTTCTACGTTATGTGCTAAATGAACTTGGTTGTCTATTTTTACATTATCATTAATCCTAGTATCTCCTACAGAGCCTCTATCAATCGAGGTATTCGATCCTATTTCAACATTATCCCCAATGATAACTTTGCCTAAATGTTCAATCTTGTACCAACTTTTACCCTCTTTAGCAAAACCTAATCCATCAGATCCTATAACTGCTCCCGAATGTATTATGCAATTGGAGCCAATCTCCGTGCCCTCATATATTGACACGTTTGGATGAATATGAGTTCCCAATCCTACCTTGACTCCTTTACCAAGGAAACTGGATGACCCTATAGACACATCACGATCAACTACAACATCTTCAGAAATAGTGACAAATGGATTAATTGTTGAACCATCCCCCATGCTCGCACTATTATGTATTTCGGATAGCTTAGAAATATAAGGATCAACTCTAGGACTCCTCAATTCCATGAAAACTTTTGATGCTTTTGCATACAGGAGGTGTGGATTCTTGCCTATTAAGGCATTGCCGGTGTAAGTACTAAGATTATCTTCTGAAAGAATGACTGCGCCTGCGTTTGATTGCGACAAAAGAGGTAAAAATTTGTTTCTTGAAATAAAACTTACTTCGTCTTTATCTGCTTTCTCTATAGAATTTAACCCAAGAACTATCTTTTTTGAATCCCCTTTTAATATTGCTCCTATCTCTTGAGCAAGATCTTCTAGAGTAATACCTGCGCTAGGAGACACTTAAAATAATTACTCTTCTTTCTGATTCATTGCATCAATCACTTCTTGTGTGACATCAAAGCTATCATCGCGATACATCAGAGAAGAGCCCTGTGAGCTATCAAGCAAAATAGTTATACCTTTTGCTCTTATAAGCTCTGTCATTATGACTTGATATTTTTCACCTTGTTTTTGCTGAACTAGCTGAATTACTTGTTTTTGTATTTCAGTAAGCTTTTTTCTAAGGAAATCTATATCTTGTAATAGAGATTGAAATCTTTTTCCAGACTCTTGTTTTTGCTCATCTGACATTGTTGGGCCTTCTTTTTGAAGTTTTTCTTGAATTTCTCTGGCCTCAGTCTCTTTGCCTTGCAATTCTTCAGATATCTCAGCCCATTCTTTAGAATTCTGCATTTCTTCAAATTCTTGTTTCGCAACATCGGTTTGCAATAAAGCAGCTTGAGGGTCAATAGTTGCAATATTAAGATCTGCCGAGTAAATGCTGAAAGAAGTCATTACAAGGGCTAAGGTTAACAATATATTTCTTTTATTAAGGTCCATAATATTTCCTAAAGTAAATTGATTAATAATCGTGGAGGCAGTTTAACGGTTTGTTAAGACGTTTAGAAGTTTTAGATGCAGTATTTTTCATTTTAAAACTGCGTTCCTATTTCAAATTGGAAAGCTTCTGTTTCATCCAGAGGTCCAGCGTTCGTTGGTTTTGAAATGGCTACAGACATAGGCCCAAGTTGTGTAACCCAAGTAGCACCTACGCCATAAGAGTACCTTAATTCAGCTAAATCTAACTCACTACAATTAATGTTGATGAGTTCATTGCCACAATCTTTAGAAAAAACATTTCCTATATCTATAAAAAATGAACTTCTCATAGATCTTTGGTCTTCAATAAAAGGTAGCTTAAAGATGAAATCGAACCCTGCTTCAACTAAATATGCCCCTCCTATGGATCTGTCATTGTCATAATATGCGTATGGGTTCGCTATAGCATTACCGTTATCATCTAATATCGGATTTCCATCAGAACCAACGTAATACAACGAAGGCGTTGCTCTAGGACCTAAAGTGTTTTGCTTGAAACCCCTTACTGAGCTTATACCACCAGAATAGAAGTGTTCAAAGAAAGGGGCTATTTCTGTGTCTCCGTATGGCTCCAATATGCCGATTTCTCCTCTCACACCAAAAATAATATTTCCTCCAAAAATTGGTTTGAAATATTTATGTCTATAAGTTGCTTTTGCATAGGTTATTGAGCTCCCTGGTATCGCAAGCTGCAAAGCAAAAGCCTGAGATTGACCAGCGGTAGGAAATAGACCTCTGTTTAAGGTTACTTTAGACCAAATGAATTGAGATTTTAAAACTTCAAATTTTGTACCCTCAGAAGCAGTGAAAGCTACTATCTGGGAGGCTGGTGTGGATCCAGTATCAAGCTCAGTATTGTCATAGTTTAGATTTAAGCCAATTCTTTCAATATCACTAATAGGTAAACCAAATTGGATTCCTGCACCAAAGGCATCAGAGGTATAACTCGCTATATTAAATTGACCATAGTCTGAAGAACGGAAATAAGCGTTATATCCTCTGCTAACGCCATCAATATTGTAATAAGGCTCTCCGTAATTAAATGAATAACTTCTTTGCCAAGTACTGTCATTGATACCTATTCCAATAGCTTTGCCCGTTCCAAATGCATTGTTTTCGTTATAATTAAGTCCAAGGACCAGTCCATAAGCTCCGTAACCAAGACTGCCGCCCACAGAACCTGAGAATTCCTCTTCAACTGTAAATTCAACGTCAATTTGATCACTGACGCCAGGCACTGGGATTTCTTCGGATTCTACTTCCTTAAAATAGCCCAGTCTTTCAAGTCTTAGTTTTGAATTCTCGATCAGACTGTTAGAAGCCCATGCTCCTTCCATTTGACGCATTTCTCTTCTTAGAACTACATCATGTGTCCTTTTATTGCCTGTAAAAACAATTCTTCTTACATAAGTTCTTTGCTGTGGGTCAACGTAAAAAGTTAAGTCCACTTTTCCAGTTTCCTCATTTACATCAGGAACGCCTTTAACTTCAGCAAAACTATAGCCTTCATTACCCAAGATATTTGTAAAAATTTCTTCAGTTTCAGTTACGTAATACTGAGAAAATATATCTCCTTCCCTAATAAGGATCAGAGATCTCAAAATTTCTTCATCTATAGGTAGGTCTCCCGCAATGTTTATCTCATCAATCTCGTAAGTCTCTCCTTCTGTAATATTAAGAGTTATAAATACAGATTTCTTATCTGGAGTAATGGTCACTTGCGAGCTATCTAGCTTAAACTCAACATAACCTCTGTTCTTATAAAAAGAAGTTAATGATTCAATGTCTCCTTTTAGTTTTTCTCTGGAATACCTATCGTCATTAGTAATGAATGAAAACCAACCTCCAGTGCCGAGTTCAAAGATTTTTAAGATATCTTCATCAGAGAAAGTTTCATTTCCTACTAAATTTATATTATTAATGACGGCAACTTCGCCTTCTTCTATCTCTATATTCAGGGCAACTCTGTTCCTTGGTTTTGATTCAGTTTCAACTTCAACAAGAGCACCGTAACGACCTTGAGAGACGTATTGACGCTGTATTTCTTGAGCTAATCCGTTGAGGATAGACCTTTTAAATACCTGACCTTGAGACAAACCAGCTTCGTTTAAACCTTTGATCAAGTCCTCTGTTTTTATTGCTTTATTACCATCCAGCTGGATAGATGCTATGGATGGACGTTCTATGATGCTTAAAATAAGAGTGTTCCCGTCTCTTCCTACTTGAATATCATCAAATTGACCGGTTTTAAAAACTTCCTTTGCTGCATTTTGAAGATCGTAAGTATCTACATTATCGCCAACAGCCACTGGTAAAACATTAAAAATACTTCCAGCAGATACTCTCTGGAGACCGCTGATTCTAATATCTTCAACCAGCCATTTCTCGTCTTCAGAGCTTACACTTTGAGACGCTGTAAGATTAAAAAGCAAGAAACCACTAAAAAATAATGAATTAATTATAGATTTATACATTAAATAATTTTGACTATATCGTTAAATATTGCGAACACCATAAGGCTGGCAACCATTAAAATGCCTAGTCTAAACGAATACTCCAGAAAAGAGTCAGAAACTGGCGAACCTTTTATCTTTTCAATTGCTATTAAAACTAACTGTCCTCCATCCAATATAGGAATGGGGAGCAAGTTTATTAAACCAAGATTAATGCTTAAAATTGCCAACACAGACAAGAAGGATACCAATCCTGCTTTGGCGGCCGAACCTGCTAACAAAGAAATTTGAATTGGACCTCCGATGTTATCCGCTGACACAGAGCCGGATATCATTTTCCCTATGGAATCTATAATTAGCACAGAAAACTTGTACGTTTGGGTGAAAGCTTTAAGAAAAGCTCCCGGTATATTTTCTTTGTTATCAATCAGTAAATATTCTGGTAAATCATCTAAGCTTGATAGCCGCATGATTCCAATAACTCCTCTTTCAAGCCCCGCTTCATTAGAAATTTTATTTGGAGTTAATCTAAATTTAATTATTTGCCCTCTTCTGTCGACCTCAAGAGAGATATCTTGATCAAATTTATTAGATAAATTTTTAGATAATTGATTCCAAGTTTGTATCTTAGATCCTTCAACTGAAATAATAATATCTCCTTTTAATATTCCTGCTTTATCTGCAGGTCCTTGCTCTTGAACTGAGCTGACCAGCGCAGGAATAAAAGGAGCTATTCCAAAACTTGTAATTGGAGAAGATTGACTGTCGCCTTTCAGCCAGCTGTTGATAGGTACTTCTTTCGTAATTGAAACATTTGACCCTATAGGAATTGATGTAATTTTTAAGACCCCAGTCTCACCTATTCTAGAAGCTAAATATCCATTAATATCATTAAAGCTAACAACCTTGCTGTCATCAATCGATAATATTTCATCACCTATCTTCAGATTTACATGCGAAGCAAGAGAATCAGGTTCAACATCTCCAACTATGGGCGCTAATTCCTTTGCTCCAATAAGAAATATAAAAAAGTAAGCAACCACAGCTAATACAAAATTAGCTATCGGACCTGCAGCAGTAACAATGGCTCTTGCTCCTAACGTTACATCTTTATATGAAATTCTTGAGTTAACATCAGCTCCTGAACTAATTTGAGCTTTATCTTCTTGAGGACTTGTCTCTCCTAACATTTGAACATATCCGCCTAGAGGTAAAATTCCTAAGGCAAACTCTGTTCCGTGTTTATCAAACCTATTAAACAAGGTTTTACCAAAACCAATCTTAAATCTAATAACGTAAATATTAAAATACCTCGCAGCAAGAAAATGTCCAAGTTCATGAATACCGACAATCACACCCAAAAGGACTACAAAAGAAGTAATAATAATAATTAAATTTAGAACTGGTTCCATTTACAAGGCCTTAATTGTTTGCATTGCCAACTCTCTTGCAAACCTATCTGTTTCGTATATATCTTGAATCTCTTTGACAGTAGAAATCTCTATTCTATCCATCACTAATGAAATTATTTTATGAATATCTAAATACCCTATTTTTCTATTCAAGAAAGCATCCACTGCAACTTCATTAGCTGCATTGAGAGCAGCAGGAGCATTGCCACTAGAATTCATTGCTTCCAGGGCTAAAGTTAAACAGGGGAATTTATTATAATCAGGATTAAAAAAATTTAAAGACCCAAGCTCCGCCAAGTCTAATCTTTTAGCACCCGAGGGGATTCTGGTCGGGTAACCCAAGCCATACGCAATAGGGATCTTCATATCCGGTACAGAAAGCTGGGCTATTACAGAATTATCTTGGAACTCCACCATTGAGTGAACAATGCCCTCTGGGTGAATTACAATATCAATATCTTTACTATTAAATAGCCACCTTGCCTCAATAAGCTCCAAACCTTTATTCATCATAGTAGAGGAATCTACTGATATTTTTTTTCCCATCTTCCATATGGGATGGGAAATAGCCTCTTCGGGTGTAATGTCTTTAAATAAATTGATATCCGTATTAAAGAACGGCCCTCCTGAGCCTGTAAGTATGATCTTTGATACATCAGTTTGATTATTTATAGAACCTGCTAAGCATTGATGAATGGCGCTGTGCTCACTATCAATAGGGAAAATAGTTGCCTTATTTTTATCTGCAAGTTGATTTAAATACTCGCCAGCAACAACATAAGATTCTTTATTAGCAAGCAATAATCTTTTTCCATTAATAATAGACGTCAAAACTGGTTCAAGACCAGCGACACCTACCATGCCAGCAACAACTATTTCGGTCTCTTGACTTGCAATAATATCGTGTAAATCTGATTTATTAGTTATAACTTTGGTCGGTAAGCTTTCTTTTTTAAGATCCTCCTGAAGTGCCTTAGAGGCCAATGAGTCTGCCATATATGCAAACTTAGGACGAAAGTTTCTGCATTGCTCTAAAAGCTTCTTATTATTTGAATTTGCTGTGAGTAAATTTAAAGAGAACTTCTCTGAATTTTCTTTTATAACATTCAAAGTTGAAGAGCCAATTGAACCAGTAGAGCCTAATATTACTATTTTCATACTCAAAATATTGTTAGAAAAAAGAGTAAAAACAAAGGAACAGCTGCAAGATGGCTATCCACTCTATCAAAAGCTCCTCCATGGCCTGGTATGAGGTTAGAAGAGTCTTTGACTCCAGCTACTCTTTTAAAAAGACTAGCTACAGCATCGCCAAGAACAGAAAATAAGCAGGTGATTAAAAATATGATAAATAAACTAAAGACAGAAATATTGGTAATAAAAATAAATAAAATAGTGAAGACAATAGGAACTACACCGATAGCAATTAAGAAACCTTCTAAGGTTTTATTGGGACTTATATTTTTAAGAAATTTTCGTTTTCCAAATTTTCTACCACCAAAATAAGCCAAAGTATCCATAAGGGCACTTAATGAAATTATAAGAATTAAGAGGTAGCGGCTATCAATATTAAAAGCTTGATACCACAGTTCTGGTTGCAAAATAATAAAAGATACTGAATACCAAAATGAAAGATGAATTATTATTCCTGAAAACCATGACAAAACACTATTTTGTACGAATTCTTTACTGAGAGGAAAAGTAATAGTAAGTATTCCTAGTGCAAGCCATAAAAATGTAGACATTACTAATAAGTAATAAAACGATCCTAGGCTTGTGGTCAAAATCATTAGAATAGCTAGGGCTATACTAGCAAAAACTGAGGTTAAAAAAGAAAATCTCAGCCTAAAGAATTCCCAGTTTGAAACTCCAACTATAAAACCTACTAAGGCTAATAAAAGTTGCGAAGGTAAAAAAATAATTGCCCCTAATATAATAATTACCATTACAAAGGCGCTAATCAATCTTTGTATATCCATTACTTGTTCTGAAAATTAGAAGTATCTCCGAATCTTCTACTCCTTCTGGAATACTCATCAAGAGCTAATTGGAATTGGTTTGAATCAAAATCAGGCCAAAGGATGTCTGGAAAATATAATTCAGAGTAGGCAAGTTGCCATAAAAGAAAATTGCTAATTCGAAATTCATTGCCTGTCCTTATACAAAGATCAGGATCTTTAAATTTATTTGTTGAGAGCAAAGAAGACAACTGCTCTTCAGTGATTTCTTCGGTACTTAAATTAGATATTTTCTTTGCAGCCTGCAAGATATCCCATCTACCGCCATAACTCGCTGCAACCACTAAATCAAGGTTTTTACTTTCCTCTGGACAGAAAGTCTCTTGCTCGGAAATTCTCATTTGTTCAATAAGAGAGGGATTAAATCTATCTATATCTCCTATAAAAGTTAATTGAACAAGGTTTTTTTTTAAATTAGGAATTTGCTCTTGAAGTGCTTTGTGTAAAAGTTTCATTAGCAAATTAACCTCCTCATCTGATCTGCCCCAATTTTCACTGCTAAAGGCAAATAATGTTAAAGTTTTTAATCCTGCTTCTACAGCAAATTCTACAGCTTCTCTGGCTCTCTCCACTCCTTTCTGATGGCCAGCCACTCCAGGTAATTTATTAGCAGATGCCCACCTATTATTGCCATCCATGATGATGGCCACATGATTTGGGATTGTGGAATGTGATGATACGCTTGTCATAAAACAAGGACTTTAAAAATCTAGTAGATCGGTCTCTTTAGCTTGTAGCAATAGATCAACCTTGCTGACGTATAAATCTGTTAACTTTTGAATTTCTTCTTCGCCTTGCCTTTCTTCATCTTGTGAAATTTCTTTTTCTTTCAGAAATTCCTTTAACTGAGAATTTCCATCTCTCCTAGAGTTTCTAATAGATACTTTTGCATTCTCAGCTTCTACTTTTGCTTTCTTTATAAAATCTCTTCGTGTTTCTTCGGTTAAATCAGGGAGAATTACCCTAATAGTATCGCCTGAAACTGCAGGATTTAATCCAAGATCTGATTCAGAAATAGCCCTCTCAATACCTTGCTGAACACCTTTTTCCCAAGGAACAATCGCCAAGGTTTTAGCATCTTCTATTGAAATACTTGCTACTTGAGACAGCGGGGTTGGTTTGTCGTAATAATCTACTCTTATACTATCTAATAAGGAGGCAGTCGCACGACCTGTTCGAATCTTTTTAAAAGCAACATCCAAGGAGTGCATGCTATTCTCCATTCCTTTAGTTGTATCTTCAATAATCTCTAAAAGCATCTATCTCATTAACCTTCAATCTGGGCCATTACTTCAGTTGCAAAATCGACTTTTTCAACTTCTATACCTTCCCCTACTTCAAATCTAGTAAAGCCTAATATCGTAGCATTATTCTCTTTTAATAGATCAGATATCTTCTTATTCGGATCTTTAACAAAACCTTGTTCAGTTAGACTAACTTCTGCAAGGTATTTATTGACTTTACCTTCTATCATTCTTTCAATAATTTCTGCGGGCTTACCACTATCCTCGGACTGCGCCTTAAAAATTTCTTTTTCTTTTAAAATTACTTCTTCAGGAATATCAGCGGGAGAGATAGCCAGCGGATCAGTGGCTGCAATATGCATAGCAATATCTTTTGCTGTTTCTTCATTTCCTCCTTCTAAAGATATTATTGTGCCAATTTTCTTATTACTGTGAACATACAACCCAGAAGAACTTGCACCTTCAATACTTCTTGAGATTCTTCTAACAACTATATTCTCACCAAGTTTTTGTACTAACTTTTCTCTTCTTTCCTCCAAGCCATCATTTAATATTTCTTCTAAACTGCTATTTGGATTAGCTAAAACTTGATCAATTGTTTCTTTAAGAAATTCCTGGAAAGAATCATCCCTAGCAACAAAGTCTGTCTCACAGTTCACTTCGACCATACAAGCTTTTCCATTTTCTGAAATTGCACCAATTAATCCTTCTGCTGCAGATCTGCTTGATTTCTTGCTTGCCTTTAGGCCACTTGTTTTTCTTAACTCTTCAATTGCAAGATCTATATCTCCATTGGAGTCTTGTAAGGCTTTCTTACAATCCATTAAACCTAGGCCAGTTTTTTCTCTTAACTCTTTAACAAGAGATGCTGATATATCAACCATATGTATTCTCCTTTAACTCTTTTCTTGGATATCTTCATCATCTACTGCTGGAGCTTCGACAGGAGTTTCTTCTGCTGCTACTGCTGGAGCTTCGACAGGAGTTTCTTCTGCTGCTACTGCTGGAGCTTCGACAGG
>Ga0115000_10003816_pt1 | contig 12505 bp, 6 predicted proteins | sample ArcticOcean_MG_C_6_FD_89690 | JGI IMG/M metagenome (GOLD analysis project Ga0115000, IMG submission 89690) | Marine microbial communities from western Arctic Ocean - ArcticOcean_MG_CB8_128 | ecosystem: Environmental > Aquatic > Marine > Oceanic | place: Arctic Ocean: Canada Basin | collected... | reverse complement strand
TCTTTCCCTCAAGGGTTGTTGGGCTTCAGGAACGGACAAGCCTTACATACTTAAGTTCTCCTTTCCCTTCTGTGGTAGTAGAATCAGCAGAAATTTCTAATGATATAAAAACCATTGGGGAACAAAGCGGTCAAGAAACTATAACAATAAAAATCCAAGCGTCAGCCTGTGAAGCAATATTGGAGTCCCTAGTAGAACAGCAGGGATTTACAAGGTGGTATGATACTGCAAACTATATTGATAATATGAGAGTTAGAGTGATCGCCTGTTTTGGCGATCAGGGAGACGAACTTGATTTTATTGCACAAAGAATTAATGAATACCAGGCAGATATTATGACAATAAAGGGTGAGACTGACGCTGATGATTTTTATTTTCAACTAACGAATGCTCTAGGCCCCGATAATTTCCCTCTCCTGTCTCCTTCTGGTCCCTTCGGTGCCAATAAAATACTAGAATCCATTAAAAACAACGCCGGCGATAAAATATATTACAGCAACAGATCCAAAAATAGAGACATAATCTTATACGATATACCTCTGGACAATGCTATACAAAGAGGCGATGATGGGAAAGCTTCGTTGAATAAGCTAACCACCCTCGTCCGAAAAAATACTAACGCTCCTGCTGCGGATATTTTGCAAAATTATGTTTTACAGAAAGTTCTTTTAAACCCGTTTGTTTTTAAGCTTGGTGCCAGTGAGCAATATACAAACACAAATCTTTCTGAGATTAGGTTTTATGCTTTTACATATATGGATAATAAATCTTTTCTGGAAGGCAAAAATATAAGTATATCCTCTTCTCCGGGAACGGAAGACATATTACTTGAAACAGGACTTAGCTTCATTAGGAAAGCGATCTTTAAAGGAGTGGACTACAACTACAAGGCTCAAGAGCACTCTTCCCTTGTGACAGGTGATTTTATTGACACAGAGATAAACCCATCACCAATAGCTAAAAAACTAACAGATGTGCGAAGTTATCAATCATTACGGATGATAGACACTAAGAGAGTACTGAATAACACAGTTGACCGGGTGATAAAGAATATGAACCAGGGAGTTAAAACCTCTGATATTATAAAGAATGACAATTTCTTTTCTGAACTATGGATAACTCGCTGTGAGGACGACAACGCCAGATTCGGTTTCGTTTTTGATAAAGCCGCCTTTCTTAGCGAAAAAAGTGATCTGCCCTTTCTATACGAAAACCCAGCAACTGCCGCAGACCTAATAAACGGCGGCGGCGATTTTGAGTTAGAAGAACACGAAACTGCTAAATGTCTAGATGTTATAATGTCCAAGAGGCAAGTTAAAGAACAGGGAACTTTGGGCGTAAATGATCTAACTTTTGCTCGTCAGAAGACTGAAGAGTCTTATTACCGACCAGAGGAAATCATTCCATCCCCTATAAGTTTAGAATCTATGGCTGCCACATTAAGCCCGACCTTCCCCAAGAGAATGACTTTCTATGAAGGGTACGATACATATGAAGATAAATTGAAGACACAAACCGGCGGCGTATTCCAATACGCAGCATCTTTTAGTGTATACGACCCTTCCTTCCGGTATCTTCAAAAATTTGCACGCCGATTATCCTCAATATCTTCACGAGCTTATGGTGCTTACGATATGATTGTTAACTCTCCACCATCTTCTTTTGAGCAAGGCGACGCCACCAGATTAGTTTCTGACGGTGCTGGATTATATGATGTAAAAAATAATGAAAGGCTTGTGCCACTATCCTCAATATTGTTTAATGGTGTCCTGCTTTTGGAAGTATTGGTAAAAGACATCGAAGAATATGTAAATCTATTCACTAAAATGTCTGGGCCAATCGCTCTTAGTAATAATGCGTTGAATACAATGTTCTTGTCAATAGTCAAGAAGAAAAACCCATACGGGATTAAAGATTTTGCCGATACAGTAGAAAGCTTCAAGAGATCTTTAGAACAAGTGTTGGAATCTAAGTCCCCAAAGGATCCGCACGGGGAATCAACAATGTCTCCCCAGAAGATTGGAATGAACAGCAAGCAAAAGAATATAAACATTCTAACTACAAAGAAATATTTTGATGAGCTTTTTGATTTTGGTAAAGAGTTTGGAACCGGATACCTATATCTATCTGATCAGCCTGCCGGTGACATAGATAACCCAGGTGGATTACCAACTTTCTCTAAAAGTTCTTTTGAGTCCCGCAGGTCTGAAGAGTTTAATAAATATTTTGCAAACTATGTTGAGCCTGGTTCCCCGTCGCAAACCGCTATAACCGACAATACTCCATACGATCTCCCAAGTTTCCAATACTTTTCTCCTAAAGCAATTAAGATATTTGGTAAGCCGATTTTGGTTCAAACAAATTATAAGTCAACAGAGCAGAATATTGTTTCATACGATTTAGATCGTTATGCAGAAATGTTCTCTGATATAATAAAGAAACAACATCTTTCTAATAAAGGGGATATTCATTTCGTATCCTTAGAGAATCAAGACACGAGTACTAGAGGGGTATTCAATAGTGTAAACGATTCACTCTTTGGACATGGCTGCCAAATTTCGGAAGGAACAGAACAGTTATTTACTATCCCAAGCCCAGGGGAAAAGAACCGCCGAACGATAAAAGTTGGGACATCAGAGCTTGGCGAAAAACTAGATAGTTCTCCCCGTGCCATTGCGGCAATCCTTGGTGGTGAGTTTGACACAGATGAAGAGGCAATAAAGTTTTTGAACAAGACAGAAAAACAAGTTAATCCTTCAAGTACTGGATCTTACGGAGCAATCGTGGATCCAGAGTCTATTGACATGTCCGCCGATCTCGCCTCCCCGTCCGGACTCCCCCCTTTAAAACTATCTTTTGCCATCTTGGGGGAACTGGAGTTAGATCCAGTTGTAGATAATATCTCTTATATGGCAGAAACTTATAATTCAATGGTAAAAAATGTTAATGACCTTGGGATAGATGAAGTTAGCCTACAAAGTTCCATAGAGACAATATACTCTTCAATCCCAAATCAGTATAAAGCGATGTTTGTTCTGGCTGCTTCACAGAAAAGAAATACGCTTGGAACTGGCTTCGATGCAGTTAGGCCATTGTTGGAAGAATCGGACACCGCTATGTTTAAAGACTCTATCTCTTACATTTCTGAGAATAGTGATTTTCCGCCTTATCAAACGACGAGAGACCCAATGAAAACGTATGCAAAGTTTTTAGCTTTTTGGATGAACTATAAACAAATAGGGGTTATTGAATATCTGTCTAATTTTGAAAACCTTGATACATCTTCTTTTGGGGTAACCATGAACTCCGAAGATCCATCTTATTCTCGCAAGCCACTAAGACCAGTATGGAAAAAATTCACACCAGATTTTTATAACGGGAACTCTGGAACAAATTTCTTGTGCCGAGTACGAAACATATCAAAAAGTGATATTGTTGAGGCAACCCCCCAGGCAACCCCTGGCAATGTTTCTAAGATAAACAAAGGGGTGGACGTAGATAGAAAAGACTTATTTGACCTGCCTATATATAATAGATATTTTATGCTGAGAGGACAATAAATTGGCTGCTGGCGATAGAGACCGAGAAGAAGAAGTACTGGTCACAGAGCAGGAACTATCTGAAAGAAGAGAGTCCTTCTTTCTAGCAGTCACGGACGAGGTAGACGGAAATCAAGTCGCTGCCGATCGTGAATTTTATCAATTTGTAAAACCAGATATTGGGCAAAATGGTGAGTTTATCTACCGAAAATTTACTTCTACGGATATTCTTGGCGGCGAAAGAAGTCCAGACTTTTCTGCTAGACAGGTCATTTGCCAAAGGCCGGTCTCTTATTTAGATCCAATAAACAAGTATTACTCAATGGGATCAGATAAAATATTATCAAATAAGGTAAACTTCATACCACTAGAGACTCGGGACGGCGGGATACAGAACAGGAGATTGACGGATGAAAACCCAACCTCAGTCAATGTTAACTTCAATATAGGCGGATACTCTTATGACGGAGCACGAACAAGAGTTTTAGGTATGAACCAGGGCGCAGTTGCAGATGTTGAGCATGCCCGCCGAGGAGAAACTAGAGTAGGATTTAATTATGCTTACCGGGGCTTTGTATATCCCGCTAATTTTCCAAGTGGCACCAGCGGACCACAGCCTTTTAACTTCTTGAATGAAATTAACAATCTGGCTACTAATGGAGTTAGCGATATCTTTGAAACCGTTGAGGCTGCCTTAGTATTTTTCCCTCGTACCTCATACCTGGAAAACGGTAACCTAACAAAAACTATTGGTGGCACAAGAATAAGGACAGGGAATGCTAGGCAGGGATATAGATACCTGTGGCAGACAAGTCCAAGAATGAATGTCATCCTACGAGTTTTGCGAATGGATGAATACGAAGACTTTGAAGATGAGCATAGAATGTTCCGCCGAAACGATCAGGATCCTGGTCCCTACTATGGTGATATGAGAGTTCAGAATAATGGCACCGACTCGCCATATAACGGTTATAACAACACTATACACGCAGTAATTAAAGAAATCCAAACGGCATACGGTGATGTAAAAGCATTAGAGGCTGCCCACCGGGCGCTTACAAGACAGGAGAAAATTTCTCTTGCAGTAGCCCAAGAGCCAACAGTCTACGAATTTTACGACTTTGAAACAAGCACAACATATGTAAGGGACCCTTACACAGAAGTCCTGGCTCAGGCACCAGGCACTCGTCAAGCTTTTGGTGCTGGGGTAGCTCCGGGGGCTTACGTCCGGGCTGAATATAATTATACCCTTCCTGGGTATGAATCGGCCATAGCCAACGAAAGAATACCAGAAGCTGCGTTACCCAATATGTATGTCTATCAACTGACTGTTGGCTCACAACCATTTGGTCTAGAGGGTCGAGGCTGGGACTCGTCACCTGAAGGTGACGAAATGCAAAGGGGTTATGATAACCTTGTCACACTTGGAGAATTTATAACAGGAACCCTTCCTAGGCTAAGTCCGGGGAGAAATGGCGACCAGTTTACCGAATATTTAAACCAATATGCAGATGCTGCTAGAAATTCTAATGTCATTATTGATATGACCTCTTCAATTGCAAGAAGATATTATAATCAAGTAACTGATACTACTTCAATGAATCTTTATGAACAATTTAATGACTACAAATCAGAGTTCCCAATGTATATTGAAACAGGTATACCTATGGTAGAAACTGGTGAATTAAACGAACTAATCAATGCCTCTCTGGGAACAACTTCTGTTGTAAATTCAATTCTAAATACGGCACCATCGGGAACAATTCCTTTTAAAACTACAACTTATGGAGTTAAAGCTCCCCAGGGAGTAATACGGATAGGGACTGAAGAATTTGACTCAACAGAACGACAAATAGAGGTGGTTGAAAATAGAAATCCTAGAAAAGTATATGATTTCAACGACTGGCTCTCTGCGACCAATGCAGCTTTAAGCACCCCAAATTTAGCAGAGCTAAGTTTAAATGGACCTTGGGCTGAGAGAAACGGCGGACAGGCAGCAATCGAAGCCTGGCGCAGACAGATAAGTAATTTGGTCAGGACTCAATCAAGAGAGAAGATGGTTACTTACAAAGATTTTCTAGAGGGCAAAAAAAGCTTATGTGCATCAGAGACCTTGATTTATAAGTTGGTCAAATACTCAACTTCTCCAACAAACCCTAGAGAAAGAGAAATCATCCAGAATTACTTCTTTGCCAATACTAATGAAATTGATATGATTAACTTTGTTGATACTCAAGTAAAGTATGGAAAATATTATCAATATGAGTTGTACGCTTATGACGTTGTGTACGGATCTAAGTTTTTATTTAAAACAAGATTTGCAAGCTTCCCTGAATATAGGGATACTCTTATACCATCAAGAAACGGCGAAGGCGGCACTTTAGGGTTCTATTCATTTAACGTTGATACCCAGCCAAATGTAAAAATAGTTGAATATCCGATAAATGTTTATGACTGGCAACAGAAGATTGGTCCACGAAGAACACAACTTGGACAATATGCTGTACCTGCTTTAAACTCTAGACCTGACTTGACTGTTGGCGGTGTATCCTACCCAATTTCCAGGGTTCAGGATTTCCCGCCCGTCGCTCCCGAGGGAAGCATACTATCTTTCAAGAATACAAACAATAAGGTTCTCATAAATTTATCTCCGGGTGTAGGAGAATATCTAGAGCAAGATGCTCTAAAATATATTCCGTTTGACTCCGAAGAAGAACAAGAACTAGGCGAAATTGCAGCAGCGCAGAGATTATCGGGGCTTCAACAGTCAACTGGAAAAATTTCATATCGTGAGACTAAAGGCGCTGTCAAGATGTTTATCTATCGTACAGACATTATTGATACGACTGTGGCCAAGCAAGAAGATCTTTATAAAAGTTTTTCTGGCAACGTCCACAAGATTCTAGAGTTATCTGATTTAGCTTCGTCCGAAAATAGAGCACTGGCTTATGATTTCATGGATGATATTGAGCCAAACAGAAAATATTATTACACATTTCGTACAGAGAATTATAGAGGGCAGAAGTCAAACCCAGGGCCAATCTATGAGGTCGAGCTTCGTGTACAAGAGGGATTTTACACTCCAATCATACAAGAATTTATCCCCCAGATAACAACATCCAAGATGCCGTTCAAGCAGATGGTGAGATACCTGGAGATCAAAGGTTCAGACTTACAAGTTTTACCATTTAATGAAGTAAGCCAGAACAGTGGGTTTGCGAACTCTAGGACAGGTTTGTTCTCCGCTGAAAAGAGTCTTGTACCGCAAGTTGGGGAAGATGGTATTCTTGGTAATAAGTTCATAGTGAGGATTACATCTCGTGATACCGGAAGGAAAGTTAACGTAGTTATTAATTTTCAAAGCACGGAAATAAGGTAAAACGAATAAAAAGATAATTTTGATACTATTTATTAAGAACCAAAAAGTTTGTTAACTAGGTTACTACAAAGAGGGAGACCACATGGCATTTTTAGATAACAGTGGTGACATCATATTAGATGCGGTTTTAACTGATACCGGGAGAAAAAGATTAGCGGCCGGCGACGGAAGTTTTCGGATTGCGAAATTTGCATTCGGCGACGACGAGATTGACTATTCTCTGTACAGAAATAGTAACTCCGCCGAAGGCGCTCATCCCAGTGGTTCTGCTTACTATGATGTGAATATTTTACAAAGCCCGATCCTTGAGGCTTTCACTAATAATACTTCTATTTTAAATCATAAGCTCGTTTCGTATATCAGGGACGATCTTTTATACTTGCCGGTAATCAAAAATAATGATACCGTGTCACAGACCGTTGACAAGAATACCGCAGCGTTTACAGACATTCCTGTTGGCGGGTATCTTGTAACATCAGATTACACAACTTCTGATCCAAATACTTTTGCTGCTTCTACTGCCACATCGCCGTTTAGAACGTTCATAGGTATTATTCGTGGTAACAGATCTTTCGCCCCAGCCGGGCAATTCATTTGTCTTGATCAGGGGATTGACAATACAAATCTCTCTGTTCAAAAACTAGATGCTGCCGACCCACTTAGGGAAACTCAATATCTGGTAGAGATGGATAATCGTCTTGGACAAGTACTATCCATGGACGGGACCACAGTTGCACGTCCTTCTTTTGTGGATGACGACAACATCGCTAGCTACTACTTCTCATTAAATTCTAACGCTCAATATTTCGCCGCACCCGACGGAGCAGCCCCTGGAGTCGCCGAGTTTAATCGTTCAACGAACGAAGATTCTCCCGCTGACACATTCTCGGTTATAGGAGATACGAACGGTGGACGCTATGGAACACGTTTTGCGTTTAGGCTGCTAGCAGCAGACAACATACAAACAAGTGATGTCTTGTTTAACAAGTTGGGCAACTCAACAGCTACTAACTATGTTAATAGTGGTGCTGTTTTCAAGTACATCGATTCAACAATCAGAATAACAGGCTTCACCACAGGATATCGAGTTGATATACCTGTTCGGTTCGTGAAGAAAACATCTTAGGATTAAATAATGGCTACATCGTTTAAGACACTCCAATCTTCAGACATTCAGCAAGCAAGAACAAAGTTGCACGAAGCTATTCCTCTAACGGGAACAATTGTTTCAGGAACTTATCTCCTAGCTAACCAGTCAACTAACGTAAAAAATTACACCCACGGAATGTTCCAAAGTGTTTTCGATTATCCTTATTTAAGCTCTTCGGCTAATCATGTTTTTGATATAACTGTTGGGGTTAGTGCTGACTCAGCGCTTTCAAATTCTATAATGCAGCAGGGTAAGCAGAAGATTCAACTTTATAATCAGATGGCACAAATCTTAGTTGGACACGATGCTACTGGCAGCATTAGAGAATTTGATGCTGACGGTGATTTAAGTTCTGGGACCAAGTTTAAGGACGCCCTTTTCTTTAACTTCTCAAGGCTTCTGGTCAAGGACGAGATCCAAAAGGGTACATTCAGAATGAACTTCAGTGTGGACCCGACAGGTTCATACTCCCAAGCAGCCCAAACAAACAAAGTCCTTGTTATTGAGGATCAGAGTGGTTCTACCTCATTTAAGACAAATTCACCTGCCGGCGAATATGGTATCTTGTTTGTCACCTCTTCTCAGAGCGGTACCTTAGAAACACCACTGGCACTTAACTCTGGACATCCTTGTGGGCTTATCTACTATCAAGCTGGCATCGCTGTGCTTACCTCATCACTTTTCAAAACAACGGCAAGTGGTGGACTTTTATCAAGAGACTTGTACGGCTGGGGAGGCAACTTGGCCCCTAATACCGGCGGCAAGATGACAATGAATAGTGCATCGAACTATGGTGCCGATGAAATGCTTAATAGTTCTTCCATAAGTGGTACTGCCGACGATTTAAGAAATAGACTACAAGATGTTTATTTTGCCAACACTACCGAACTTAACTCAACAATCTATTTCTGTAGAGGAAATGCCGGAGAGTTTAACTACTCAAGCAACCCAACCTATTTGACCTCAAGCCAAATCAGGGTTAAAGAAACCAGAGAAGACTCCCCCACATCATATATAACTACTGTTGGGCTGTATGGTGCCAACAATGAATTACTGGCAGTTGCGAAGCTCAGCGAACCACTGAAGAAGACTCCGGCAAACGAGTTTACGCTACGAGTTAGACTAGACTACTAGCGGAGGTGGAAAATGCCATTCCTCCACGAGTTTGGTCCAGACGATGTTTTTCAAAACAACCTAGAGACTAGTCCGGGTAAAAAGTTTACATCCTATAGCGGCTCTCTGTATGTTGACGAGTCCAGATATAAGGGTTTAAACATTGGTACTGCCTCTGTTAGTTTGTACGAGCTTAACGTAAATCGGCACGCCACCTTAGATGAGCTAAACAGTATCCACGCTTTTGTAGTAAAAGATGGGTCCAATATGTCATTTAAAAGCATAGCAACCTCATCTTACAGTGAAGAGGAATACGGTACTAAGCTCACCGGCGCATACCCGATCACATCCAGTATAGCAAGAAACTATATTTATGGTGGCCGCACTTATCCCTTTGCCTATACTGTTGGCGTGGATTCTGTCAACCGAGTTGACCAAAATACAACGGACCTATATTTTAGCCAAAGCAAACAACTACTATCACTAAGAACAACAATGGATAAATACAAAAGGTATAGCCCAGCGTTTACATTTTCTGGCAGTAAGACAGTTGACCCATCTCTTCCACCATACTTGACTGGTGCCATAAACCTTGTAAGTATTCCATCTATCTTTTACGGATCATCTTTGGAAAAAGGAACAGTTAACCTATCCTTTTATTACACAGGAACCTTAATGGACCAATGCCGAGATGAAAGACGTAACGGAGAACTTATATCATACGGTGAGGGTGCAGCGACCAGCGGGACTACTGTCGGCGTCGTTCTATATGATGAAGGGTTTATTATGTTGTACAACGAAGAAAGCATAACCACCGATACGGAAGTTAAAGACTCTTATTCGGGAACAGGGACAATAGACGCCGGAGGTCCAGGCTCTTGGAATGGGACAGCAGTTCAGTTTAGGCCAAATTGGACTCACTTTTGGTCATACAATACAGGTTCATCGGGTAGCCAAGGAATAGCTGCTGCCGCCGGCGTTGATCATGCTCCAGGCGGCGCAACTAGGACAGATGGCGTCAATGCCCTTTACCCAAGTGCAACTAACTTTACACTAGAGTTTAGCGGCAAGAATGTTGTGCCAACTATAACAATGTTTGCAAATGCTCCTGCCGGACAATTAAACAATTCCCAAAACCCAACTTGGCTTTCATCTTCTCACTCTAGTTGGAAAGAGCAAATACATTTTGACAGTAGCTCTTACATCGAGCCAAAACAAGTGCCAATAAAAAATACAACAGAGTCAGACTTTTCAAACGATAAAGCTGATTTTGAAAAACAAGTATTCATAAGTAAAATAACGATATACGACGACGACAAGAATCTTTTAGGTATTGCTAAACTAGCTACTCCTGTGCTAAAGAAAGAAACAGATTCTTATACATTTAAACTAAAGCTTGACTTCTGATATAATCCTTCTATGATACTTGGGTTAGATATATCTACTACAATGGTTGGTGTCGCTGTTATTGATGGCGTCCATCTTGTAAAGTCAGAAGCCTGGGACATCTCAAAATACGAAACACTGTTTGAAAAAGCGGAATATATTGGCGCAGAGCTTCATGCACTAGGGTCTGAATATAGGATAGAGCACATCTTTATTGAAACAGCACTGAAGAAATTCTTACCAGGAAGGTCTCGTGCAGATACTATTATAAAGCTTGCAAAATTCAACGGTATTGTTTCTTGGATTTGTTTTGAAAGTTACAACCTTGATCCAACCTATATTAATGTAAACACTGCACGGGGATTATATGGGCTCTCCTTCCCCAGGAGTACTAAGGGACCCCAAAGAAAGAAAATGGTAATTGAGGCTGTTATAGAAAAAGAAAAAACATCTTTCAAGTACGAGATGGCCAGGGGCGGTAAAAACTTTAAACGGGGAACTGACGATAAAGCGGACGCCGTAGTGATTGCTAGAGCCGGAGAGTTTTTATTGAAAAATAAAGACAACGAAGGTTTCTTGACTGAAAAAATAGTATTAGTAGATTAAATTACTTGACTATCTCCTAATCCGTGCTATTGTAGTGATGGAGGGAGATACTGTTATGAAATACCAACTGTTTGTTGATATGGATGGTGTCCTAGTTAATTTCGAGGGCGGCGTTCTAAACTACATGAATAAGATGATGAGGAAACTGGAACACCAACCAGAACACCCGCTTCACAAGATTGCCCGTTCGGGAGCCAAGGAGATTGGCGGCTGGGACGTAGAAATAAATAAATGGCATATTGCCCGTTCTGACCAAGAGGGCAGCCTGTCTCGTAATCTACGGATTCGAGACTATATGTATCGGCTCGTAGAGAACGACGTTGATCTCTGGGCAAACCTTGGCTGGGAAAACGGGGGAAAGAAACTGTGGGATTACATTAAAGACATCCCAGGACTAGAAGTTCTATCAGCCCCGATGGCCGAAGGTTCACGAAAAGGCAAGAAAGAATGGGTCAAGCGTGAACTTGGACTCCCAGAAGAAAAAGTCAATCTAGCTGATAGCAAAAAATCCTACGGGAAACACAACGGAAAACAAGGTCTTCTGATTGACGACCGTGACAAATATGTCAACGAGTTCAGAGAAGGCGGCGGCGTCGCTATTAAACATGATCCAAATAACGTGGATAATACGATCAAGCAACTTCAACAATACGGATTCTAATTGACCACTAAAGAATTTAATCTTGGCGACCTCATAGAGTTTACCAATAACGGTGTTACCGGCTTGTTGGGTCTCATAACTGGCAGAGAGACTTACGGCAAATTTGAAGGTCGTTATAAGGTTTTATACAACGGTAAGGAATGTTTGGTGCCCGCCCACTCTCTTTACCTAGTAAAGAAGCCTTCGGAGAATTAATTGTTCAACGACCCAGCATCAGTTAAAAAGAAAAGAATCCTAGATGAAGTCCTCGGCACTCCTACACGCCAAGGCAAGGAATATCTTTACCCTTCTCTGTGTTGCGGTCATCATAAGCGTAAGTTATCTGTCAACTTTGACAAGAATGTCGGCAAGTGCTGGTCATGCGATTGGCGAACCAAAAACCTACGCCGCCTAGTTCGCCGATGGGGTGATGTAAGTCACATCCATAGATGGAAGGACTTTGACGCCGATATTGAGTTAGGCGACCTAGACAACCTCTTTGCGAAGCAAGAAGAAACTAGCCAGCGAATCGACCTTCCAAATGAGTTTCAAACGCTTACAGGACGAACTCACCCTGCATCTGCAAGAGTCCCGCTAAACTATCTCCGCAAACGTGCCGTTGTAGAGAAAGACATTCTATTTTGGAAGATTGGCTTCTGCGCTTCCGGCGAATACAAAAACAGAATAATCCT
>Ga0115000_10003811_pt1 | contig 12518 bp, 11 predicted proteins | sample ArcticOcean_MG_C_6_FD_89690 | JGI IMG/M metagenome (GOLD analysis project Ga0115000, IMG submission 89690) | Marine microbial communities from western Arctic Ocean - ArcticOcean_MG_CB8_128 | ecosystem: Environmental > Aquatic > Marine > Oceanic | place: Arctic Ocean: Canada Basin | collected... | reverse complement strand
TAATTGTATAGATGATGAAATAACTGAGTTAGATTTGAATAAGCAAATTAATCTTGATTGTTATTCTGAAATAATTAACGACTTTAGATATTTATTTGGTCTTTTAACTTCAGTTTATCATTGGAATAACACAGACATAGGCTAGTTGTATAATACTTGAAGGTATCCTGAAGATTACCTCAAAGAATCAGTCCAGAGATATCTAAACTTTTTTCGATTGCTTAATTTATTTAAATGTTCTTAGGAGTCAAAAATTGATCAATAAATGCCTTTTCCCTGCTGCTGGTTATGGAACTCGTTTTTTACCAGCAACTAAAGCAGTCCCAAAAGAAATGCTTCCAATACTAACTAAGCCGTTATTACAGTATGGAATTGAAGAAGCATTAAGTTCAGGAATAAATAATATGGCAATCGTTACCGGAAGAGGTAAAAGGGCAATTGAAGATCACTTTGATAATTCATTTGAACTTGAATCTCAGCTTAAAGGAACAGAAAAAGATCACTATTTAACTGAAATTAATCAAATAATTAAGACAACAATTATTTCATATATTCGACAAAAAGAAATGCGAGGGCTTGGGGATGCAATACTCACTGGTCAACCTCTTATTGGAAAAGAACCTTTTGCTGTAGTTCTAGCTGATGATTTGTGTGATTGCGAGGATGAGGGTGTACTTTCGCAAATGATTGATGTTTACAATCAATACAATTGCTCAATTATAGCACTTCAAGAAGTCCCTATCTCTGAAACAGACAAGTATGGAATTGTTAAAGGTGTTCAAATTAGTGACTCAAAAAATATTTTCCAAATCACAAACATGGTTGAAAAACCTGCAACTATTGATGCACCTAGCAATATGGCTATAATTGGTCGTTACATATTAACACCTGATATTTTTTCTATATTAAAAAAAATTAAACCCGACAAGAGTGGTGAAATACAAATTACTGACGCTCTTTTAGTTCAAGCCAAAAAAGGCAATGTAATTGGACTTAAATTTAAAGGCAAACGTTTTGATTGTGGAAGTGTAAAAGGATTCGTGCAGGCAACTAACTATTTTGCCAATAAAGAAAAACTAATATAATTTAGTAATCCAGGCAAGATTTTTGATTTTATAAAAAAAATTATAAAGTTTATTTTTTTTTAAACCTTTGTACTAATTAGCTGATTTATTATTATGATTAAACTCTGGAACAGCCTTAACTAATAACTCCTTAATTTTCTCATAATCACCGCTATTAATAGAAGTTCTCATTTCCTCAACTATTTCTTTTAAATCAATCCAATAAAGCATTTTTTCCTTTGCACGCATAATCTTAGGATTCACAGTTTCAGAAATATCATCTCCAATTAATAACTCTTCATAAAGTTTCTCTCCAGGCCTTAACCCTGTGAACTCAATCTCAATATCACCCTCAGGATTATCTTCATCCTTAATTTCAAATCCACTCAGATGAATCATTTTTTTAGCCAAATCGTAAATTTTTACTGGCTCCCCCATATCAAGTACAAATATATCACCATTAGCCCCCATTGCACCAGCTTGAATTACAAGCTCAACAGCTTCAGGAATTGTCATAAAATACCGAATTATTTCTGAGTGAGTAACAGTCACAGGACCGCCATTTTTAATCTGCTCTTTAAATAAAGGAATCACAGAACCACTTGAGTTTAAAACATTGCCAAATCTAACAATACTAAAATTTGTACTTAAATTTTCATAAGTAGTTTTGTTAGCAATTTTGTTATTTTTCTTAAACTCTCTATGTGATAGAGCTTGAAGAACCATTTCAGAACAACGTTTAGAGGCTCCCATAATATTTGTAGGACGGACTGCTTTATCAGTAGAAATTAGTACAAATGTTTCAACTTTATTTTTGATAGCACTTTCAGCACAAGTCAATGTTCCTAGAACATTGTTATTTACTCCCTCAGCAATATTATCTTCAACTAGAGGAACATGCTTATACGCAGCAGAATGATAGATAGTTTGAACCTTATAAAGCTTCATCAAATAATTTAATCTTGATTGATTATTTATGGAGCCCAAAACAGACACAAATTTACAACTTGAGTGATTTCTTGATCGTAATTCTTTATCTATATTGTAAAGAGAAATTTCACTTTGGTCATAACAAATTAAAATTTTTGGTTTTAAACTTAAAATTTGTCTGCATAGTTCAGATCCAATAGACCCCCCTGCCCCAGTGATCATTACTACTTTATCAACAATATTAAAATTCAATAATTTTTCATTAGTATCAACAGCTTCACGACCCAGTAAATCCTTTATACTAATTTCTCTTAAATCAGCAATTTTGATTTTGCCTCGTGCTAACTCAGTTACACTTGGCAATGAGCGAACAATTACTGGAAATGGCTCCAAAAAATTAATTATTGATTTTCTTTGTGAGCGAGATATTAATGGCATTGCAAGTAGAACCTCACTTACATTGTTTTTGTTTACATATGTTTCTAATCTATTTCTTGATAATACTTTTATGCCATTTATGGATTGTTTATGCAAATCCTTATCATCATCCACAAATGCCAAAGGGTTAAATTCTGATGACTCTTTTAATGCAATGGACAGCTGTCTTCCAGCAGAACCAGCTCCAAATATGACAACATTTGTTATATTATCGTTGAATTTTTTCTTAGATCCTGAAACAAGCCAATGTATAAATAATCGATTTCCACCAATTAATATTAATGATGTAAACCAATTTATTACAATAACCGATCGAGGTATACCCTGTATACCAAATGTGGAAGTATCACTCATAAACATGAACACAATAATCCCCCAAAGCAGAGAATATGTAGTTATTGCCTGAAAGACATTCCACAAATATTTAAGGCCGATGTAGCGAATAAGTGCTTTATACAATCGAAAACTAATAAATATCGGAAATGCTATTATAGGAGCCCCAAAAATAACCCAATATAATTCAATTGATGGCAAAAACCAATAACCTAAACGAATCGAAAATGCTAATAACAAACCTGTTATTAACAAAAAAGAATCAACGATAAACAATATTATTTGCTTGTTTAATCTTGACGTATTTAATATGCTAGTAATCAATGACATATATTGAAAGTTAATATTGCATAATTATTACACTATACAGCGACACTTAAAACAGACTTTAAAGCTTCGCAAGTTTTCTTCATCTCGCTTTGTAATAGATTAGGATGAATTAGAAACATTAAAGATGTCTCACCCAATTCTTTAGCATTCTTTAATCTTTCTTTAGGCTTAAAAGACAGTCCATCAAATGCTTTTTCTAAATATACTTCTGAGCATATTCCTGGAAAACATGGAACGCCTAATTTATTTATTTCATCGATAATACGATCACGACTCCAATTATTTTTTAATAAATCAACCCTTACAAATACATAGCATTTATATGCAGCATGTTCAATATGATCAGGAACAGTAGGCACACGCAAGCCTCTACATTGTTTGGCAGTATCCCAAATAGTCTGGGCATTATTAAGGCGTTTAATATGCCATTCATGAATATACTTTAACTGAACACGTCCTATAGCAGCTTGCATCTCAGTCATACGCCAATTTGTTCCGAATGATTCATGAAGCCATTTAAATCCTTTTGGAGTATCTTTTGAGTAAACAGCTTTAAAACTCTTCCCATGGTCCTTATATTCCCACATTTTTTGCCAAAAATTTTCATCATTTGTAGTTACCATCCCCCCTTCACCACCTGTTGTCATGATTTTGTCCTGACAAAAACTCCAGCATCCAATGTGGCCTATCGATCCAACAGGTTGGCCACTAAATTTGGCACCATGTGCTTGTGCACAATCTTCAACAACATAAAGGTTATTTTCATTAGCTATAGTCATAATTTGGTCCATATTGCATGGCCACCCTGCCAAATGAACACAAAGAATTGCTTTTGTGGCTGGAGATAATAAGGACTTTATTTGCTCATGATTTATATTTTGACTTTCAAGCTCTATATCTACAAAGATTGGAGTGGCGCCAACATTGATAATTGAGCTAACAGAGGCTATGAATGATCGAGAAGTAACAATCACCTCGTCACCAGCTCCTATATCCAAAGCCTTAAATGCTAAATCTAAAGCAACAGTTCCATTTGCTAGAGCTACAGCGTATTTAGTATTGGCCCATAATGCAAATTCTTTTTCAAATTTACGAGCCTCATTACCAGTCCAATAATTAACTTTGGTTGACAATAAAACACGAGAAACTTTCTTGATTTCCTCTTGAGAGTATACTGGCCATGATGAAAAATTATTATTTTTCATTCACACCAACAATAGTAATCCATATATATGACAAGTCTTTTAAAAAAGAATATTCTTCAATATATTGCTTATTTATTTTAACTTTATCAGGCCAAACTACTTTCATATTATATTCCTCTGGATTATTTTGTTTTGAAAGCAATAATTCTTCATCTTTATATTTTATTGATGCTGGGCCAGTAATTCCAGGTCTAACTGAAAGAATAGTTTGATCATCCTCTCTAAGACAATCAGCAAAGCCTGGAACGTCAGGGCGAGGCCCAACAAAACTCATATGACCTAAAAATATATTTATTAGTTGAGGAAGTTCATCAATTTTAAATTTTCTAAACAATTTTCCTAGATTGGTAATTCTAGAATCATCAACTGAAGTCACTGTAGTAGAGATAAAATCTGAACTCAACATAGTTCTAATCTTAATAATTTTAAATCTAGTTGAATGCTTTCCAATCCTTTCTTGTAAAAAAAATCCGTTTTTTTTAGTATCGATTGAGGCCAATAGCCATGCAATTAGAATAGCCCACCATAGAAAAAACAACCCTAAGATCGATAGTGAAAAATCAAAAGCACGCTTCAATCTTTTTTGAGAAAGACTCACTAGATTATTTCTCAGGAGCATTATTAGTCATACATATGCCTTTTCATTGTGTCTTTAAAAATTTTTGTTATAGATGATACTTCACTAGAAGACAAAGCTTTTCTTCCCTTACCAATATTTCTGCTCACAACATTTTTTATTGATTTTTGAATTACTTCTTTGGGATAACCAATATCTAAAAAATTTAGAATATTATTTAGTTCTTTTTCTGGTTCAGTAACAAAATCCTCATATTTTACTTTATGGAACTTTTTATTTGGCATTAAGGAAATAGCCATATCTGAAGAATCGACACATTTTTTCCATTGATAAGCACAAACTTCAACCAAACTAATATTTTTGATTTCCTGTTCCATACTATTATAAATAGGGCCCCAAAACTGCAGCCTACCATCTTTTGAAAATAATTTATAAATGAGGCTTTTAATATAACGCATTGTATAGTATGGAATACTTTTATTCGGGACAAAGCGTGCTTTTTTTATCACATAAGATAAATTTAATTTTGCAGACCATCTTTTCTTAGCAGATTCAACTACATCTATTCCGTCCCTTACAATATAAATATACTTTGCATCAGGAATTATTTTATCAACATAGGATAATCGCAAACTATTGGCACATGTTTTTTCAACAATTATTTTAGCCTCGTAATTGTTTTGAACCCAATCAAACTGCTTTGATATATATTGTTTTATATTTTTGTTAACAAGTGATGCAGGAAGTTCGTCTGAAGGATAGCTTGGATTTCCATATCGCCATATATAATTTATTTCATCACAAGGCCATGAAGAGATCCCGTCAAAACTACATAAGATATCTCTAAGCATATTTGTGCCTGATCTTGGAGCTCCAACAATTACAACTTTTTGACTCATAATAATAATTTAATTTTACAATTAATGCTCTATTCAAATAGATTAATCACCTGATTTTTAAAAACTTCTTGCTCATTAAATATTTTTAACCTATACTCATCAAAATTACTAGAATGAAATACAAAGTCTCCTAATATCTCTAGTGCAAGAGATTCAAATTCTTTAAAAAATAACCTTGAAGTATCATCTAATTTATAAATACTTGAAATAGGTATATCAAATTTATTTTTTGCAGATCCTTTTTTATTTGTTATAACGCAGCAACCTGATATTGCTGCCTCTCTTGGAAGACGATCTTTTCCAGGATGATTCCCAAAGTCAATATAAATTTTTGCCTTATTAAACAAATCTGAAACTTCTGAAGAAGACATGCCCTGAATTGGAACAAAATTGAATCCTGTACAAAGCTTTATTAACTCACTAGTAATCTTTTTTCCTTTTTTTGGATTGAATACGATAATATCATCTATATTATGTTTAACATTTGATTTAAATTTAACAGTGTGTTCCTGACTTAGATAATCTGAAAGCATATAAGAGTTAATTTTATGTTGCTCTAAAAAAAACTTTGCATAAGCGCTTTGAGTAAAATGTATTGGTGAGTTTAGCTGAGATATTGGAACTCGAGATTTAAATAAGCTCAAATATTTATAGAAAAAATCTCTAATGAATAAATCACCTTTCGATCTATAGTAGTTATCGACTGAAAGCCACCAAATTCCATAGTCAGCATTTTTTATAGACTTAATTAAAAAAGTCGCTGACTCTGATACTAAAAAAAAAGTTTCAAAATCATCAATAAACTTACAAATAGGTGTCTTATATTTCAGATATTCTTCGTGAGGAGTAAAATCTTGTTCAAACGGGAAATAACATATAAAAGCCTTTCTGCCAATTTTGTTCAGCTGGTTTACTAATTGATGTTGAAGTTCTGGTCCGCCTGTTTTTTTATGTGAACATAGGATTACTATCTTAGGCTTTGTTATTTTCATTTATACTCTTTGTGAACATCAATGCAGCAGCGGCAACTTGATCCATATTATAATATTTATATTGCGCCAGTCTTCCTAGAAAAAAAACATTTTCTTCTTCTTCTGATAGCTTCTTATACTTCATATAAAGGTCATTATTTTCTTTTCTAGGAATTGGATAGTAGGGATCTCCATCTTGTGTTGGATATTCTTTAACTATCGAAGTGCCAGAAGTTGCTTGACCAGTTATATGTTTGAACTCAGTTATTCTAGTGTATTTATTTACATTAGGAAAATTAATTGTTCCAACAACTTGAGAATAGTCTTTATTAGCATAATGTTCATGCTTAAATTTTAGACTTCGGTATGGTAACTTTCCGAAACAAAAATTATAATATTCATCTATACATCCAGTAAAAATAAGCTTATTCCATGAAATATTCGTTTTTATAGACTCAAAATTAGTATCTAACATAATGTGAACATTTTTATCTTTAAGCATATTTTCAAACATTTTAGAATATCCTTCTTTGGGTATAAATTGATACTTATCTGAAAAATATCTATCGTCATCATCATAACGAGTTGGTATTCTTGCAGCTACGCCTGGTGAAAGTTCTGACAAATCTAAACCCCACTGTTTTTTTGTATAGCCCCTAAAAAAACGCTCGCAAAGGTCATGGCCAACACTATTAAGAACAACATCTTCACTTGTTTTAATTTTATTTATCTTTACTCTAACTGACTCTATAAAAGAAGCAACTTCCTCTTCTTTTAAATTTAAGCCATAGAGATTATTGATAGTTGTTCTATTTATAGGTATGGGGTAATAACTTCCTTCATTTTCAGCTAAAACTTTGTGCTCATAAAATCTCCAGTCAGTAAACCTCGAAAGGTATAAAAAAACTTTTTCACTATTAGTGTGAAATATATGAGGACCATACGGATGAATTAGCACACCATTATCATCATACTTATCATAGGCATTTCCACCAATATGATCTCTTTTGTCAATGAGAAGAACTTTATACCCTTTTTCTGCTAATTGCTGAGAACATACTATTCCAGAAAATCCAGCGCCCACAACTAAAAAATCAAATTTATTCATTTCCATTTATTTATTAACCTATTATGAAAAAAACTCTTTTTTAATATTAAGAGCTATGTTCGAAAAATCAAAATTATTATCAAAAAAATCCTTTCCTTTCTTACCCAATTTCGAACATAAATCAGGACTTTTGCTCCACTCAAGAATATTTTCAACCAAAAAGCTCTCTTGACCTTTTTTGGCCACAACTCCACAACCTGAGAGGTAAATAGGATCATATTTTGATGGTTCATAATGTGCAATTATTGGCTTTGCAGAGTACATATAATCATATATTTTATTACAAGATATTCCATATTGATTAATTTCAAGTTCTGCTAAACTTAAATAACAGGCGTCGGCTTCTTTTAAAATTGAAAATATTTCAGACTTTTTTCTTTGTGGCAGAATATGTATATTTTTTAAATTTTTTTTAGCAATTGAATCTTTTAAATTATTCAGATATGAACCATTGCCTATGAGAATTATCCCTATATTTTGATGAGACTGAAGCTCCTCAGATAATTTTACAATTTTTTTTATATCATAATAAGCGCTAATAGCACCTGTATAAACAATTATAAAATCATAGACATCCCTTAATCTGCAAAAATCAATAGATATTGCACTAGGCTTAATTGAATCTTTGCTCAGGCCATTTGGAAGAAACTTAAAATTTTTTATTTTCTTTTTATAATACCTTTCATAATAATCCTTATCACCTTGCTTAACTGAAGTTAAAAAATCTGCATTATTTATAGCATATCTTTCTGTAAATCTAAGCAAAATAGCATAAGGATGATATATTGAACATCTTCCTAGCTGAATTAGCACTTCAGGCCAAAGATCTCTAGCCTCGTATACTAGTTTTATATCAAATTTTTTTGCAATATATTTAGCAGGAAAAATTACAAATGGATGTGGAGACGATGCTACAACGAGATCTGGGATAGTTGATGTAATATTATTTATATTTGTGAAACACCTATAGACAAATAATAATTGATTGAAAATCTGGAAGATAGAGCCCACACGATAAATATTTGTCTTCAGCCAATTATATTCAATACCATCAATAATTTCTTTTTTATGAACATCACTTAATACAGGTTGAACATAATACTTATGAAAATAGGAAGAAGACACAATATTAGTCTCAATACCTATACTCTTTAATGATAATCCTAAATTGTACCATCGCATATTTGGACCATGATATGGTGAGCCTCCAGCATGCGTTACTACAAGTATTTTTTTTTGAAAAGACATTTTTCCCAACTTATTTTAAACTTTCAAATATGCCCTGATAATAACTAATCAGAAACAGAGACAACGCTGATGTAAATATTAAAAAATTCCTAACGTTAAAGAACATAACATCTCTACATAGGCAAATAATATACAAAATAATGATGGTCATATTTAATCTCTCATACTCCCATGAATAACCGAGTAAGAAGAAAGGAATTAAGAAAATACTTGCGTAAAAAAGAAAAAGAGAAATTAATTCTAAAGTAACACCTTTTATCAAAAAATAACTAATATAAAAAATATTTATTAAGAAGAAAATATTAGTAAAGTCTCCTCCTATAACACGTGAATCAATTGGTCTATAGCCAAAGGGGTTATTCATATAAAAGAACTTATATATTAATAATGTTATTAATATCGTTATAAGGCTATTTAATGAATGAAAGATAACTTTTTTAATAGCTATCATCTTGTCAACTTCGATAATAATTATTGAAAACAATAGAATAGGCGCAAAAAGGAGGGCTAATTTATGAACAAATAGAGAGAATAAAATTAAACTGACTGAAAGCTTTTTAAAGTTATAGGTATATAAAATTATTGACAAATAAATAAGCGCTATTAATAGCCCCTGTCTTACAACATTGGTAGCAAGCATTATAATAGGCCAACAATGCAATAAAAGTATGTAAGAATATTTTGGAAATTTATATTTAGTTAGTTGTGACTCAGTTAACAACAATACACCAGTTGCGTATGCTAGCAATAAAGACACCAAACCTAAGCCAATTGGAATTTCTTTATAATGTAATGTGGTTATAAACCATCCTACATCTTTTTTAGTAGCCGTCACATTATAGATGTCGAATAAAAAAGACGGATGGAAATATGTACCTGTCGGTATATAACCCCTATAGTAGTCTGTACCAAAACCATAAACTCCAAACATTATAAGAAACGCATAAATGAATGAAATTATGATTATTTGTTTGTGTAAGCTAAACATCATGAATTCAGAAGTAAAATTTAAATATACTTTTAAGTACCCTTAAAAATTCAGATGGCCTCCAAAAAGCAATTATATGTCGCTCATTATAAACTCTCCCATCAAAACGAACTCTTGAAATTTTGATTCTACTAGATGCAATTGAAATCTTAAATTTTCTAGTAATATAAAATAATAATTGTTCTCCAGTAATATAGCCATAACTTTCTAAAAACTCTTGTATTTTCTCAATTCTATTTAGAATAATCATTGCTACTGTTGGATTTGAGATAAAGAACCTATCAGAGATACCATTATTCCAACCATAAAAAGTTGTAAATAAATTATTATTATCTACAGCTTTAAAAATTTTTTTCCAATAAAGTTGGGGATTTTCAAACAAAATATCATCTCTTAAGCAAACTATATAATCAAAATTAACTAGATTAATTTCGGCACTAGCGAACTTTAATAACCTCAATTGAAGCAATAAATTATGGTATGACTTATATGAATCATTATGAGCATCTTTATATTGTTTCATTGTATTTAAAACAGACTTGTAAGATTTTAACTCTGGACTTATCAAAACCTTCTCTGCACCTAAAAAAACATTTTTAGGGATTTTGGGAAGTGCACCTATCTCTTTGGTTCTTTCATTGTCAATATGGCTCTGGTTATTAATATAATAATAGACTTTAACTTGGTGCTCTTCAGAAACACTTGAAATCATTTGATTAATAGGACCCTCTGTAAGTTGAAGCCCCCTCCCAATGCCGTAAATAACAAAACATACTGAACTATCTGAACTATCTGAACTATCTGAACTATCTGAACTATCTGACATATAGATTTAAATTACTAAGATAAAAAATTTAATAAAGATCAAAATTCTTTTTTGATTCAAAATAATCAATAACTTTAGCATTAGAATAAAGATTATTTCTTGAATCATCAACTATTATAGTTATACATGCTTTCATTTTTAATTCTTCTCCCCAAAAAAATAATAAATTGTTACTTTTTAAATAAAGCAATAAATCAACATATTTATTAGTAAAGTATTTCAACCAATTTTCATTAAAGTACATTACAAATGGTAAATTCGAATATACACACTTATAAAAGAAAGTACTACATGGCTTATCGAATAGAAAAATTGTTCCACTTAGTTTATTGTTTATATTAACATCAGAAAAAATACGAAATTCATTATCATATTTTTGATACCTACTAGGTCTATAAAATATAGTTAAATCTGATGAAAATTCGTTAATGAAATGAGAATAATTTCTCTCAGCTTGAATAGAAATATTTTCAAAATCTGGATACATCCAATTCATATTTTTTGAAAGATTATTTTTAGCTCCAACTATAGTTATACTAGTTATGTCTACTTTTGATAATTTCTTGATTTTAAATCTATTTTGAACTATATTATATTTAGATAATCCCCATCCAATATAATTATCTGAAATATTTTTTTCATACTCTTGGATATTGTTTTCACGAAGCTCATCATAAAACCCACCATGAATAATTCCATTGATTTTTATATTATTCAAAAGTATTAAATAAACCCATGGATATGAAAATAGCGCTACTGGAGAACCATAAAAAACCTTTGGTATACTATCATCAGCGAAGGATTCACAAAAAAAGACGTCAGGAATTGTAGACTCTAATTTTTCAATATAGTCAGGCTTTAAGTTATTGTTATTTTTTAAATCTAATATAAAAGTATCCTTATTTTTAATACAAAAAGTTGGATTAATAGACCTTAAATAAGTTCGACAAAAAAACATACTGATTCTATCAATAGCTATGATTTTTTTAGATTTTGTGCCACCAGGTATAAAACCAAAAGGTCTTTTAAGCTTCAAATAAAAATAAAAAAATAAAAATGAAAAGATTTTCAAAAAAAAATCAGTCATTCTATTGTTCTGTTTATTACTAGTTGAGACCTTCCCCGTTAAATCCCATTGAAGTAAATGCAATGATTTGCCACTAGGCAAGGAAGAATCACTATATAAATTATCAAATAACTGCAGCCAAAAAGAAAATAGCTCAACTTTTCTACCCTTCTCAATTTTCATAAATGTCTTAACTACTTTATTATTATTCATAATTCAAAGGAGACTTTGCTTTTTTTTGTGCATTGCATTAATTTCCATAATTTTTTTATTTGATTCTATAAAATTTGCAATTTGATTCATATTTAACTGAATATTATCAATAATTATTTTTTCAACAATTTTTGTAATAAATTCTAAATCCTCCTCAAAATCTATTGTCCAGCGATGATTACTTAAATTTCTTTCATTAGTAATGCTTAATAATTTAAATAATGAAGGATTTCTATAAATATATGGAGTCACATGCTCTCTTTCATCAGGCTTTTTTGCGCACATAAAAGCTTTTTTCAATGCATGCTGTGAAAAAACTTCT
>Ga0115000_10003805_pt1 | contig 12521 bp, 10 predicted proteins | sample ArcticOcean_MG_C_6_FD_89690 | JGI IMG/M metagenome (GOLD analysis project Ga0115000, IMG submission 89690) | Marine microbial communities from western Arctic Ocean - ArcticOcean_MG_CB8_128 | ecosystem: Environmental > Aquatic > Marine > Oceanic | place: Arctic Ocean: Canada Basin | collected... | reverse complement strand
TCAAACACCCCGGTATTACTTCGCACTGCAAAATACTCTTGCTCAACACTGGTGTATGCCTGAGGGGTCGTATAACCCTTCCAGTCTTCCCACATGTTGATCTCACAAGCCGCCAAACAGCGAGAATAAAAAGGTGTTTTTAGCATCATAGTTTCGTCATGTGGAATCATGCTGATTTACCTCGCTTTATAATTTCTTTTGCCGCATTGTGGCCTGCCAAGCCCATCACACCACCACCAGGGTGAGTGCCCGCACCACACAAAAATAGCCCGTCGACTGACGTTCCGTACTGAGAAGCACCAGGGAAAGGACGCATTGTTAGTATCTGATCAAGGCTAATCTCTCCGTGATGCCAATGACCACCGTGAATATGGAATCGTTCTTCAAGGTCTGCCGGGGTGAGTAATTCACTGGCAACAATCTTGTCTTTTAAATCCGGCGCGTAATCAGCAATGCGGTCAATCACCAGCTGCTTAAACGCTTCCTTATTTTCATCATTCCAGCCACCCTCTAGTTCATAAGGGGCAAACTGCACAATCACCGACATAACATGCTTACCATCAGGGGCAAGGCTGGTATCGTGAATCGTTGGAATACTAATATCCATGGCTGGCGCCGCTGAATATTCACCATACTTAGAGTGATTAAAGGCTTTTTCAATGTAATTCATGGTGGGTGCAATTAATAATCGTTGACCCATCTGCTCTTCACTAAGACCTGTGAAGTTAGGCAAGCTGTCCAAGGCAACATGCAGCTTGGCGGCATCTCCTTTCATCCGCACAGTTTTAACACGACGCGCAATACCCGTTTCAATATTAGTCAGACCAACTAACTTATTAAACGTTGTTTTTGGATCTGCGTTAGATACCACCAATCCGGCATTGACCACTTGTCCGCCGGATAAGGTGACACCCGTGACCTGATCAATATCGATATTGATTTTGCTCACCGCAGTGCCTACTTTAATATCGACACCACTAGCACGAGCAGCCTTAGCCATCGCTTCACCTACTGCACCCATACCACCTTTAACCACCGCTGGGCCATTGAAGCCGTATATGTCACCCATGCGTCGATAGAGGTAACCGTAAACGGTGTTCGGTGACCGCGGACCCATATGCGAGCCTAATAGCGAGTCAAGACTAATGGCGGCTTTTAATAGGTCATTGTCGAAATTCTCTTCCATTACGTCATAAATATTAATCAACGCCAGTCGCATCAAATCACTCATGTCTGCCTTGCCGAGCATTTTCATACCTAGACCTAACTTGGCCAAAGTAATGCGATCAGTAAGATTGCCCTCAACTAATTTTGGCGCTCGGCGATTAAACGCGCCCGACAACAATTTAGAGAACTTAAGTATCTGCTTGTTAAAGTCGACAAAGGCACTGCGGTCTTCATCAGATATCCCAGCACCCTCTAGTTTATCGCCATCGATAATAAGATGATTACCATCTTCAGCCAGCGCAATGGTATTGAGATCACGGGCCGCAAATTCTAAACCTTGCTTGTTCAACCCCATATCTGAGGCAACATCTGGGTTTAACTGGAATAGCCAGTGCGCGCAAGACGAAACAGAAAACTGGTCGCTAAACTCACTTGTAGCAGAAGCGCCGCCAACGGCTTGATTAGCTTCAACCACCAGCACCTTACGGCCAGATTTAGCCAGATAGGTCGCACAAATTAAACCATTGTGACCACCACCAACGACAATGACATCATAGCTTTTATCAAGATCAATCATCGTCATACCCTCCAGGCACTGTATTGGTTAGCTTGAGATCCATGAGTATTTCCCGCGCCGCGTTAGCGCCAGGGGCAGCCATCACTCCGCCACCTGGGTGGGTGCCAGAACTACACATATACATACCTTTTACTGGACCCCTGTATTGGGCATAACCTGGAAATGGACGATTGAACAGTAACTGATCAAAGGTCAACTCACCCATAAAGATATTACCTTCAGTCAGTCCAACCTCGTTTTCAATATCTTGTGGGGTTCGCGTTTCACAGTGCAAAATCAAATCCTTAAAGTCAGGACTGTAGTTGCTAATCTGGTCGATCACGGTTTTTTCAAAGCCCGCTTTATCTTCAGCAGTCCAATCGCCACCATGAATTTTAGGTGGAGCGTACTGTACAAAGACCGACATCATGTGCTTACCCGGCGGCGCCATTGTCGGGTCAATCTGAGTGGGAATGAGCATATCCACATAGGGGTCTTTCGACCAGGTCCCGTCTTTCCACTCATCGTAGGCTCTCTCCATTTTTGGTAGAGAGTCACTAAAGTGTTTCTCACCTAGGCAAAGGGGGCTGTCTTTAGGCAAACCGGTAAAGGTCGGCAGACCATCCAGAGCAATATTAAGCTTGCCGGATGAGCCGCGGATTTTAAAGTTTTTGGCCTTTTTGACGACATCTGCAGGCAGATCGCCCTCGTCCATAATTTTTAAGAAGGTTCGCTTGGGATCAAGGTTTGACACAACGATATCGGCATAAAGCTCGTCACCATTGGCCAGAGCCACACCTTTGGCCTTGCCATTTTTGACAATAATTTGAGCAACCTCAGCATCACACTGAATGGTGCCGCCAAATGACTGGAAAGACGCCGACAGTGCAGCAGATACTGCGCCCATACCTCCACGAGCAAAACCCCAGGCACCAACAGAACCATCAACGTCACCCATATAATGGTGCAACAACACATAGGCAGTACCCGGGGAGTAAACGCCCAAAGCGGTGCCAATAATGCCACTACCTGCTAAATGAGCCTTAATGACATCGGACTCAAAATACTCGTCAAGAAAGTCACCAATACTCATGGTCCAGAAACGCATGGTATCTGCCAAACCTTGCTCACCCATACTACCAAAAGACTTCGCCAGCACTCTTAGCTCTTTTAAATCTCGTGGCTTTAACGATGTAGGATCAGGTGGTGTGCGCATCAAAAATGGACGAATCAAACGAGTTTGCTTCATTACATCTGCTTCATACCGCTCATAAGCACTCGCGTCACGCTTTGAGTGTCGAGCAACCTCGCGCAACAAACGCTCATGGTCTGCATAATTACCGTAGTAATCACCATTTTCCTTAAAAGTTACACCGCCGCCATAGGGAACAACCTGTAAACCGTGTCTAGGTAGCTCTAAGTCTCGGATAATTTCAGGTCGCAACAGGCTACAAACATAAGAGCAGTTGGAATATTTCCAATTGGGATAAAGCTCACGACTAACCGTGGCACCACCGATGTAAGCGTTTTTCTCCAGCACCAACACATCGAGCCCTGCCTTTGCCAAATAAGCGGCATTGGTCAAACCGTTATGTCCTGCCCCGATAATAATCGCATCGTATTTTTTCATAAAATTAAGCCACTCCAAACAATCGGCTAGCGCCAACTGACGCTCTTTTTTTAATGTTTGACTCAAGAATGCCAAAAATTAAATCCCCTGTCTAGTAAAAATGAATGGTTATTCATTCAGTTGCGCAGACCTAAGCAATGGTTTATGGTTTGGCGTAACGCGACAGTAAGCTAGTGTAGCCAGAGCATAGGAACGGTGAATGGAAGCGGTTAAAGCCGAACTCAATAAAACCCCAAGATCATTGTCCAAGCAGGCAAGGCGCAAGCAGCTTATTGAGGCGACTATTAAATGTATCGCCGATAAAGGCCTGTCTGGCACCACCATGGCTGATGTTACACAGCAAGCTGGTTTAAGCTTGGGGATTGTTAATTTGCATTTTCAAAGCAAAGAAAAGTTACTGATCGAGACCTTGAGTTATATTTCTGACGAGTACACCAGCGGACTTAATGAAATATTTAACGATGACAACTTGACCGCGGAGCAGAAAATTCTTGCTCACATTAATTTTGATTTTAGTCGTAAAATTATCGATCGCAATAAGTTGGCGGTGTGGTTCGCATTTTGGGGTGAAACCAAATCCCGCCCCACTTACCTGTCTATTTGCGCCAGCTATATTAGTGAAATCGCCAACAACCTGACCCACCTATTTGCCTTACTTAAACAACAAGGTGGTTATGCAACCGTTAATCCAGATTTGGTGTGCACCTGCTATACCGCCCTGTCTGATGGGTTGTGGCTAGATCTTCTTATAACCCCCAAAGGGTTAAAACCGGCTCAGGCACAAGCGGTAGCAATGCATTATTTGGCCACCCAATTCCCAAATCATTTTAAAAGCCACACAGGACATTAGACACAGGAGCAAAACCATGGAAATTCAACATAGGCAAAGTACCATTGACTGGCAGAAAAAGGTTCGCCAATTTGTCGATGCTGAATTAATTCCGTGGGAGATCGAAGCTGAAATGAATCAAGGCGTGATTCCTGAACCGGTGAGTAAAAAGATGCAAAATCAGGCAATTGCACTAGGTCTTTCAAAGATGGATGCACCCACAGAGCATGGTGGCCTCGGTATGAGCATGGTCGATCAGGTCGCTGCCTGGGAAGAGCTAGGCCGGGTGACCAATGCACTTTGCTGGTGTTTTCCTGAGGCACAGCACTGGATGTTTGAAGCCTGTGCCGATAGCGACTATCAGATCGACACCTATCTGAAGGGCCTTATGGATGGCTCTCTTCGTGAGTGCTATGCAATTACCGAGGCAGAATCTGGGTCTTACGAGGTAACCAACGCTACCGCTGTAAGTTGCGATGGTGGCTATTCACTCAACGGCGAAAAGTGGTTCGTGACCACCGCTAACATGGCTGATTTCTTTTTTGTTCAAGCAAAAACTGACGACGGCCAAGAAGCCCTATTCTTTGTCGATATCAACGCACCTGGCGTCACCATGATTGAAAACCCGCTTTTCTCTCATACCTTCCCGTCCCATCATCCAACATACAAATTTGATCATGTTTTTGTGCCCGAAAAAGACCGTATTGGCGGTGAAGGCTCGGGGATGGATTATAGTCGCAGTTGGTTTCGCCATGAACGCCTAACTATTTCTGCGCGTATGCTTGGCGCTGCCACACGCATGATAGAAGAAGCGACAGCTTGGGCAGCTCAGCGCGATATTCAGGGCGAAAAGCTCATTGAAAAACAAGCCATTCAATTTAGCTTGGCTGACAGCGCCACTGAACTCTGGGCAGCAAAACTCATGGTTTATGAAGCCGCCGAGGCCCATGACCGTGGTGATGACTTAAAGTCCCTCCACGCACGCTGCTCAATGGTTAAACTGTATTCAACTGAAATGGCTAACCGTGTGGCCGATCGCTGTTTGCAAATTTGGGGCGGCCGCGGATACCGCAGAGACAACGCCGTAGAGAGGTTTTATCGAGAAGTTAGGGTTGATCGCATTTGGGAAGGCAGTAGCGAAATGCAACGTATGGTAATTGCCCGCGCATTACAAAAACGAGGTTTAAAAGGGATGTAATGTGCTGACATCACGGCGATCTTATGGTCTTGCCCGACAACTAGCTCGACAGATGTGGCTGGTACTGATTGCTATTGCCACTCCAACAGTAAGTGTAGCCTCTGAACAAGACCTAATTAACGCCGCACAAGGCACGCCGCAAAAACTTAACATTTATAACTGGGCCGACTATATCCACCCGAACGCAATCACCGAGTTTGAAGAGGAATTCGGTATTGATATCACCTACGATATTTATGACTCCAGTGAAATCGTCGATACCAAGTTGATGACCGGTCACAGTGGTTACGACATTGTAGTCCATGCCGCTTCTTTTACGGCCCGACTAGCACCCGTAGGGATCTTTCATAAGATAGATTGGAATAAACTACCTAACTGGCATCATTTAGATCAGAGCTTGGTGCGTTTCGCTGATGAAAGATTTTCCAATGGCCTTTGGGGCGTGCCTTTTTTTTGGGGTACTACGGGAATTACCTACAACGTTGATATGATTAAAGCGCGCATGCCCGATGCACCCTTAGACAGCTCAGCTCTGATATTTGATCCCAACATCATCTCTAAGTTTGCAGATTGTGGCATTTCTTTTTTAGACTCCGCAAGCGATGTTATTCCAATGGCTATGATGTATTTAGGCTATCCAGCTAATTCGGTAAATGTGCAACATCTCAAAGAAGTTGAGGTCTTAGTCAAAGCCGTTAGACCCTATATCACCTATTTCAGCTCAACTAAAATGCTTCTAGACTTACCCAGTAAGCAGGTATGTATAGCAATGAGTTGGTCGGGAGACTATTCAGTGGCTTCTACTCGCGCCAGTGAAGCAGGCATTGATATCAACCTGGATTACATAATTCCCAAGGAAGGTGCCGGAATGTGGTTTGATAACATGTACATTCCTGAGGATGCGCCGCATCGTGAAAATGCTTATCTTTTTCTGAATTACATGTTACGTCCCGAGGTCATTGCCAGCTCTAGTAATTATATTGGTTATGCTAATGCGAATCTGTCGGCCACAGCACTTGTAGACCCGAGTCTAACGGAAAATACTGCGATCTATCCTGATGAAGAAACGTTGTTACGACTTCAGCCTACTGAAGCCTTGGCGCCAAAACTAGAACGCAACCGATCAAGAACTTGGACTAAAATTAAAACTGGACTGTAACCGCAGGACTATGGAATAGGCTATGAAAAAAGAAAAATTAATAGAGGCTCAGCGACCAACTAAGCCTTATGTTGCAGAAACACCATGGTTAGATCCAGAGGCTAAACCTTTTATTCAGATCAAAGGCCTGAGCAAACAGTTCGATGATTTCTCGGCAGTGGATAATGTCGATCTGGATATCCATAAGGGAGAGCTTTTTACCATTCTCGGTGGTTCTGGCTGCGGTAAGTCGACGCTACTGCGCATGCTCGCGGGCTTTGAAACGCCAAGCGCAGGACAAATAATGATTGATGGCGTGGATATGGCTGGCATCCCCGCCTATGACCGCCCAGTGAATATGATGTTCCAATCCTACGCCGTATTCCCCCATATGACTGTCGAGCAAAATATTAGCTACGGTCTAAAAAAAGACAGGCTCGGCAAAACTGAAATCGCCACGCGGGTTAACGACATGCTTGATCTAGTGCAACTCAGTGAACTGGCCAAGCGAAAGCCTCACCAACTATCTGGGGGCCAACGCCAGCGTGTAGCCCTTGCCCGTGCCCTAATTAAGCAACCCAAGGTATTATTGCTGGATGAACCCTTGGCGGCACTGGACAAAAAGCTCCGCGAACAAACTCAATTTGAGCTAATGAACTTACAGTACGAACTAGGCATTACCTTTGTGGTGGTTACTCACGACCAGGAAGAAGCCATGACATTGTCAACCCGCGTGGCTGTTATGGACGCCGGTAAACTTGTCCAGATTGGTACGCCGACCCAGGTATATGAATCACCCTGCAACCGATTTGTCGCCGATTTTTTTGGCAACATTAACTTCTTTAACGCCACTGTACTCAGCATCCACCCAGAGACTAAAACGCTGACCGCCCAGTTGGAGAAAACCGGCACACAATTAGAGGCTAAAACTGAAGGTGATTTTTCCGCGAGTGATGAGGTCACTATTGCTGTCAGGCCTGAGAAAATCAGTGTAAGCCAAGAACGTCCAGAGGGCGATCACCTCACTATTACCAAAGGCACGGTTGAAGATCTAGCCTATTACGGCAATCGCAGTATTTATCGAGTACGCAGTCAGTCCGGTCGAATCATTCAAGTCAGCGCACAAAACAATCAGCGCTCTGAGCAATTAGTTTTGGAGTGGGACGATGAGGTATACCTATCTTGGGACTCTAGTTGTAATGTGGTGCTATCTGAATGAGTGACTCCAAGCCAGTTGTCACTAAGGCCTATCACCAACCGCTGGGGGATAAACTATGGCGTCACTTCGTCATTGGCGTGCCTTACTTTTGGCTGCTTTTGTTTTTTCTAGCCCCGTTTTCTATCGTGCTTAAAATCAGTTTTGCTACACCCATTGTCGCCCAACCACCGTTTACCCAGTTATTCGATTTTACTGGTAATGCCAGCCAGTGGTTACTGGCTACCTGGGACAATTATCAGTTTCTCACCGAAGACAATCTTTACTGGGTTAGCTATTTTAAGTCGATCAAAATTGCCGCCGTTTCTACCTTCATCTGTTTATTAGTTGGCTACCCTATGGCCTATGGTATTGCTCGCGCCACGCCCACCACTCGCAATATTCTGCTCATGCTAGTGATACTGCCCTTCTGGACATCATTTTTATTGCGGGTTTACGCCTGGATGGGACTGCTGGGTAAACATGGCATTGTTAATTCACTGCTCATGAATATGGGGCTTATAGACTCACCGATGCAAATGCTCTATACCGACATGGCCGTGTATTTAGGTATTGTTTACACATACATTCCATTTATGATTTTACCTTTGTATGCCACCCTGGAAAAAATGGACACCAGCCTGCATGACGCGGCCGCTGATCTAGGGGCTAAACCCTGGCAAACCTTTATCGATGTGACCTTGCCCTTATCCATGCCTGGCATTATTGCTGGCTCACTCCTGGTGTTTATTCCCGCGATTGGCGAATACGTCATACCGGCACTGCTCGGCGGTATCGACTCTCTGATGATTGGCCGTACTTTGTATGATGAGTTCTTTGTTAACCGTGACTGGCCTCTGGCCTCTGCGGTTGCCACTATATTGCTGATTATCGTGGTCATACCCATCATGCTGTTTCAGCGTAGCCAGCAGGAGCAAGAGTAGCTATGCAAAGGTCCTCGCGCTTTGTATTCTCCGCCCTATGTTTTGGCTTTGCTTTTTTGTACATACCCATACTGGTGCTGATTGTATTTTCATTTAACGAGTCGGCCATTTCCTCAGTATGGGGAGGGTTTTCAATGCGCTGGTACAGTGCCTTGTTCGACAACGAGCAAATTATTGAGGCTGCACTACTAAGTCTTAAAATTGCCGCCACTAGTGCGACCTTCGCAACCATTCTGGGCACCATGGCTGGCCTAGCTTTAACTCAAATGGGGCGCTACCGTGGCCGTCTATTATTTACTGGCCTTATCGCCGCGCCATTGGTCATGCCAGAGGTCATTACCGGACTGTCGCTGTTGCTGATGTTTGTCAGCCTACAAGAACTGATCGGCTGGCCCGTGTCACGTGGTGCCGGCACCATTACCATCGCTCACATCACCTTCTCTATGGCCTATGTGGCGGTGATTGTGCAATCCCGCCTTTCCAGCATGGACCAATCCCTGCAAGAAGCAGCTATGGACCTAGGCGGCAGACCCATACAAGTAGCATTCGATATAACCTTGCCTCTCATAGCGTCCTCCATGCTGTCTGGTTGGCTGCTGGCCTTTACTCTGTCATTAGATGATCTGGTGATTGCCAGCTTCACCTCAGGCGCCGGCGCTAGCACCTTGCCCATGGTGATTTTCTCTAAAATTAAGCTGGGCGTCACACCCGACATTAACGCATTGGCTACGCTTATTATCGGCACAGTGAGCATCGGCATTATCATCGCCAGCTGGATTATGTTCAGACAGAGAAAACGCAATGAGGTTGGGTGAGGATTGCGTTAACTATAAAAACCGACAACTGATCAGGCCATCGTTTTGATGGCCTGATCAGTCGGGTGTTGGTGAGTATTTCTTCGCTGTTGATTGAACAAGCAAATTTGCAATCTAACAGTCACTTCTGTTAAACATTAAGCGTAGAGTTCTTTATCGGTAGCTGACGTATTCGGTTGCCGGTGGCATTAAAAATAGCGTTCGCCAGTGCTGGGGCAATCGGTGGTGTACCAGGCTCGCCCGCTCCACCCATGGTTTCGCCGCTGTTAATAATGTGCGTCTCAATAACAGGCGCCTTAGACATTCTTACCGATGAGTAGTCATGGAAATTACTCTCTGCCACCGCCCCGTCTTTAATGGTGATCTCGCCATACAGAGCAGCACTTAGACCATAAATAATACCCGATTCAATTTGCGCCTTCATTCCATCGGGCGAAATCGCGTATCCCGCGTCAATCACTGCCACCACTCGGTCAACAGATAAGTTACCATCCTTGACTGTCACTTCAACAACCTCTGCGACGATGGAGCCAAAACACTCCTGCAATGCAATGCCTCGTCCACGCCCTGGCGCGAGTGGCACATCCCATTGAGCCTCGGTAGCGGCTTTTCTTAAAACAGCGAGTTGTCGCGGTAAATGTTTAAGCCGCGTAGCGCGATACTCATAAGAATCCTGACCAGCGGCGACGGCCACTTCGTCTATAAATGATTCGGTAAAAAACCCATGCTGGGAATGATCCACACTGCGCCATGCGCCTAAAGGCACATGGGTTGGACTGGCGACATGACCAATCTCTTTAGCGGCAACGGTATAAGGGATGAGAGGTGCTTCAACAGGTTCCATTTTTCCCGCATAGGTATTTTCCCATGCCGTGAGGTTGCCTGCCTCATCCAGTGCTCCACGGAAGCGACTCTGAACCGCTGGGCGGTAAAAGTCTTGCTGAACATCTTCTTCACGTGACCAAATAAGTTGCACGGGACGCCCCACCTTAGCCGCTAGCTGCGCTGCCTGAATGGCGTAGTCGGCTCGAGATTTTCGGCCAAAGCCACCACCCATAAAGCAGTTATTCAAGGTCACATTTTCAACCTCAAAACCCAGAGAGTCGGCGACGGCTTGGCGGAAACTTAATGGACTCTGACAGCCTATCCAAATTTCGCAGAAACCGTCCTTAACTACGGCTGTGGCATTCAGAGGTTCCATGCAGGTATGGGCTAAAAAGGGAACCCGATAATCCGCATCTATCACTTGAACGGCATTAGCCATAGAAGCGGCCAAGTCACCCTCTGAAACATCAGGTTGACGATCTACAGCGGCGCTAATATCCCTATCAAATTGCGCGAAGATAGTGTCGCTGGACACGGCATCATTCTCGGTAGCACGCCACTGAATATTAAGCGCGTCCATGCCCTTTTTTGCCTGCCAGTAGCCCTCAGCAACAACCGCGACCGATTCCGCAGAAGAGAAACCGCCGACCAACGCACTGAATGCAGCAGGCGGAAGCCGAACAACGTCCACAACACCCTTTATCCCACGGGTTAGAGTGTCATCAATATTGTCGACGCCACCACCAAAGGTGGGTGCACGCTTGACTGTGGCATACAGCATATTAGGCACCCTTACATCCAGGGCAAAGGTAGCAGTACCATCGACTTTACTAGGAAGGTCATGTCGTTGAACATGCCGCCCCATAATCTTAAACTCATCGGGCGTCTTTAATGTAGGCGATGCCGGGGGCGTCATCTCTGCGGCCGCGGCCGCAAATGCCGAATAGGGTTCGCTTCGACCCGTCGCCTCATGAATCATCTGGCTATCACGTGCTACCACTTGACCCACTGGAACCTGCCAAGCTTGAGCCGCCGCGATACGCAGCATTTCCTTGACGGCAGCACCTGCGACACGCATGCCATAGGCCCCCGTGGTGCGAACGCTGAGACTGCCACCGGTAATTTGCAGATCAAGCGCTTGGGCGGTACGAATGAGAACGCCATCGACAGTAGGAACCACAAAGTCCGGCATGTCGACGCCGGCAAGCAACATGCCTTTACCCATAGGATAGTTAGCGAACTCGCTAATGGCCGGAGCTTCCTCGAACTTGACCAGATTCCAGTCGGCATCAAGCTCATCTGCAAGCATTTGTGCCAGTGCTGTGCCAACGCCTTGGCCCATTTCCGAGTGTGGAACGATGGCCGTGACCACATTATCACTATCGAGCTTTACCCAGGTATGAAGGAGTGTTTCACCCTCGCCTGTCACGTGTTTGGACAGTTCGCTGGCGCGATTGCCTGGGCGAATCGCAACACCCACAATTAACCCACCACCGGCAATAACGCCAGCACTAATAAAACCGCGTCTGGTCCACTTACCCATTGGTCACCTCCTGCACAAAATCAACCAGGGCGGGATCGAACTGTTGCACCCCGGCAGCCGACTTAATAGCTTTGCGAATACGGCTATACATACCACAGCGACAAATATTTCCTGCCATGGCGTCATCAATATCCGCATCTGAGGGTGATGGGTTTTTCGCTAATAGTGCCGCTGCAGACATAAGTTGGCCAGACTGACAGTAGCCGCATTGAGGCACCTGCTCGTCGATCCAAGCCTGTTGCAGTGGATGAAGTACATCAGCGCTAGGTGCCAGCCCTTCAATCGTAGAGATATTCTGCCCAGCGACCGCCGAGATCGGGGTGATACAAGAACGCATGGCGACACCATTAACATGTACGGTACATGCCCCGCATTGGGAGATGCCACAGCCGAATTTCGTCCCGGTGAGCTCAAGCTGTTCGCGTAACACCCAAAGTAGTGGCGTTGTAGGATCTACCTGTAGTTCTTGTTCAGTTCCATTGACAGTTATTACGGTCATTTTTGACTCTCTAAACTTACGTTAGTGTGGAGGTATTATTATTGATATAAACTAATTGGCTGAAGACAGCTTGTCAACCATCCTTTCATCGATTGTTAGTTATCTGCGGCACCAAGGTACTAGAAACGATAGCGTATTTTTGCAATTAGCGACTCAACTTGGACCCCACTCCAACCCTCGTT
>Ga0115000_10003794_pt1 | contig 12541 bp, 10 predicted proteins | sample ArcticOcean_MG_C_6_FD_89690 | JGI IMG/M metagenome (GOLD analysis project Ga0115000, IMG submission 89690) | Marine microbial communities from western Arctic Ocean - ArcticOcean_MG_CB8_128 | ecosystem: Environmental > Aquatic > Marine > Oceanic | place: Arctic Ocean: Canada Basin | collected... | reverse complement strand
TTGGCTATTTTGATCAAAACCTCCAGTAGTTATAAACTATTGGTTACCTGTCGATTATGGAATGTGTCAATGGTAGGTACGAAGCAATCTCATTTCCATCATAATATTGTACGAACCCTGAAATAGGTGTCGTGTTAGAGATTGCTGCGCTCCTCGTAATAACGATCGCTCCTGACGGTTGGTAGTGACGGTTGGTAAGACACGTTAATTGTTTAAATTTCCCTTCTTAGCATCACATATAATTCGCTGTAAAAGCGTCTTCAATGTGATTAATTTCTACATTTTTACCACTCATTATAATAGCGATTATGTCAAAACGAACCTCAACGTCTAAATTCAAATTTCTCAAATAAATGTCCGCTGCGTTGATCATTGAAAGTTCCTTGTCCTCATCTACCGCTTCTTCGGGATTTCCAAATTCTTTTGTACTTCTCGTTTTTACTTCGGTAAAAACAATCATTTCTCCTTGGTCAGAAATAAGGTCCACTTCAATTTTTCCACATCGCCAATTCTCTTCTAATATCACGTGATTCTTGTTGAGTAAATAGATTTTAGCTAACCTCTCTCCTTCCTTTCCAAGTTGATTATGCTGTGCCATGTAGTTGTTTATCAGTTAGTGTTTCGTAATTTTACAAAAAAATTAGAAGACAATGGGCAGGCACGATCAAAATAGTGGAGGAAGAAGTGATAGAGGGTCAAAAGTTAAATCTGGCGGTAACCGAGGAGCTAAAGACACAAGAGGGAGTAAGAATAGTAGTGGAAGAAAAACATATGGTGCTCCAAGGGGACATGATTCTGCTAAAGGCCCATCTAGAGACGCCTCTAAGGACTCGTCCAAGGATTCTACAAATTCTCCAAGGGACGCATGGAAAAATGATGATAACCAAAGAGGTTCAGGCCGTCCATCAACACATTATAAAGGTAAAGTAGCTCATGGTGGTAAAGTAAAACTTACACCTAAGCCGGGAAAGGTTGAGGATGACGGAATGATCAGACTAAACAGGTACATTGCTCACGCTGGTATTTGTTCTAGAAGGGATGCAGATGTTTTAATTAGTTCTGGAGTTATATCTGTAAACGGAAAAGTCGTTACTGAACTTGGGACTAAGGTTGCTAAGACTGATAAAATCAAGTACGAGGATCAAACCTTGAAGAACGAAAAATTAGTTTATTACATTTTAAATAAACCTAAAGACTTCATTACAACTACTGACGACCCTGAAAAGAGAAGAACAGTAATGCAATTGATGAAAGGAGCTTGCAAAGAAAGGATTTATCCTGTAGGGAGATTAGACAGAAACACCAGCGGAGTTTTACTTTTTAGTAACGATGGTGATATGGCTAAAAAACTTCTTCACCCGAAGCATTTGGTTAAAAAGATATATCAAGTTTCTACTGATAAGCCAGTGAAACAAGAAGATTTCAACAAGCTTTCTGAAGGTTTCCAATTAGAGGATGGATTCATTAAAGCTGACGAGATAGCTTATACAAGTAAGGATTCCAAGAAAGAAGTTGGTTTGGAAATTCACTCTGGTAAAAACCGTATTGTACGTAGAATGTTTGAAGCGTTAGGGTACAAAGTGTTAAGACTTGACAGAGCACAGTTTGCAGGATTAACTAAAAAAGGGATGTCTCGTGGTGAGTACCGTGAATTAACTGAACAGGAAGTTGGATATTTAAAAATGCTTGGGTAAAACTGAGATAAGGCTAGTTGTAATTCTAGTTTGACACATCTCAACAGTTTCGTTGTGAGCAATAGCTCTTCACCTGCAGAAGACCTTAATCCAGCCGTGCTTTACTGTTAACTTCAACAACCTGACTACATGTTAAAATTTTCCCTTTACCAATCAAAGAAGCACTTCTGCCAACCAGTATTCTTGAATGATAATCGGTTAGTTCACTATTTAGTTCAAAAGGTAAAACCTCAACAGCATCTATTTGAATTACTACGGAAAAATAATTGGTGGTATCACTAGAACAAACGTATTTAAATTGTTCCACCATTTCTTTTGGTAGAGACAAGTCCAAGTACACGTAATTGTTAAAATCATCAATGGTATAAGTACAGAATATACCATCTTGACCTCGTACCAGCTGAAACTGATTAAAATACTTAATCCCAATCACTGCTGAATCAGTAAAAAAATCTTGAAGTTCGTACATGTATTGATACTCAAACTCATGTATGTTTGTTACAGCATTATGTTCTGAAACCATAGCCGAAAACAAGCTGTCAATTTCAATCTCGTAAGTTTGTTTTACCGACACTTTATTTTCTTTCAGGTTGGTTGCCTGCCCACAAGAAAACACAACAAATGCCAGGACTAATATTAGTAAGATTCTCCTCATGGCGTAAATATATAAAAGAACATTACTACATCAACTTTGACATTAGGTCTTTGTCCAGCAAATGAGTTGGTGAAACGTTTTTTAATGCGTTAAAAACAACTTCTTTTCTATCTGGATACGCTGTTTCCCATTCTGTCATCATCTTTTTAAGTACTTGACGTTGCATTCCATCTTGCGATCCACACAGTGTGCAGGGTATTATTGGGAAGTCCATGAATTCTGAATAAGCTTCAATGTCTTTTTCTTTGGTATATGCTAATGGCCTTATTACCTGTAATGTCTTATCATCTGTTTCATAAATTGGAGGCATGGTTTCCAACTTACCACTGAAAAATAAATTCAAAAAGAAGGTTTCTAAAATATCCTCACGGTGATGCCCTAGAGCTACTTTATTACATCCCAATTCTCTTGCCGCCTGGTATAGAGTACCTCTTCGTAACCTCGAACACAAGCTACACATTGTCTTACCTTCAGGTGTTTTATCAATAACAATTGAATACGTGTCCTTTTCAATTATTTTAAAATTTACGCCTTTTTTCTCGAGATACTCAGGTAAAATATGGGTTGGGAATCCTGGTTGCTTTTGATCCAGGTTAACAGCGATTATTTCAAAGTTAAGCAAGGGTGTTGATTGCATGTGCAGCAAGACCTCTAGCATAGTATAGCTGTCCTTACCTCCCGATAAACAAACTAATATTTTATCACCCTCTTGGACCATGTTAAAGTCCTCGTTAGCCTTCCATACTGATTTCCTAATGTCCCGAATTACTTTTTCGGTGTTGGAATCAGTTAACTTATCAACTTGCTTGTTGTTCATGATAACAAAAATACAACTTATGATCAACCGCTTTAATTTTTTGGCACAAAAAAAATCGCCTGACTAAAAGCGATTTTTTTGAACTAATCTTAACACCTAACTTAACTTTGACTACTTCATTTACGCAACTTATTTAAAAAGGTTACGAAATGGTTAATCTATTTTTTATTTCTTCTTGAAACACTTCTGAAGTTATGTTGTATCGCATAGGTACCTCTTTTATCTAAAAGCCAGTTAACTCTATTTTATAATGGATTTCTTTTACAATTTTATCCATCGACTCAAGTGATTTAACCATGTAAGAATCTGCACCTAGTTCAAAACACTCTTTGGCGATGTTTAAATCTTCCTCACCCGTAAGAACCAATACAAAGGTTTCTGGGTTGGTTTTCTTAATTGACTGAAGTAACTCCACTCCTTCAACAGGACTCTGTTCATCCAAATAAAAATCCATGATTACGATTTCAACACCTTTCTTAATTTCTTCCAGAAAAGTTTCGCTTTCAGTAAATCCCCTGATCAGAATTGAATCGTCGTACAATACCTTCAGCTTCAATTTTAAAGTTTGCAAAAAGGTTTTATTATCCTCGACTATGAAGATTCTGAACTTCTTTTTTTCCTTCTTTTTAAAATTGAATCCAAACATGTTAGCAAGCTAATTTACAAGTTTTTACAACTGCAACTATGTTAGGGTACGTAAAAATTTCAAAAAGGATATACTTTTTTCCAATTTTATCGATATTTGATACTGTATAATGCAATACCTTTATAGTTAAACCGTTTTGGACGCTCTTATACGCAGATCAGCCATGAAAAGTAAACAACGCTTCCTAGTAATTGCAATTGCCTCGTTTTTGGTGAGTGGTCTGATCAATGCGGTATCGGGGCAAAAAAGCTTTATTCTAACATGGACTGATCCTGTAATTGAACTTACAGCTAGTTTAAAATCGGTTAAGAAATTATACTTCAGAAAAGCATTTTATTCCGATGTTGAAAATTTACATCCCTCCTTTTATATTTCAGCGTATTATTCTGGAAATGTAAACTCAGTTAAGTTCATCACTTCAAATGTTGTTACAAAAGAGCTGAACGAAGCTGAATTGAAATTGATTGGAAAAAAATCCATTCCTACCACTATAATAATCAATCCTACTATTAAAAAAGTTGGCACTCGATCACTTGTTCAAGTATTTGGTAACAGCTTGTTAAACGTTAGTGGAAAAGTTCATAAAGTACTCTCATTTGATTATTCAATTAATCCTGAATTCAAAGCAGAACGTAAAACAAACAGAAATCTTAGAAGAGGTGGCGGTAGTCCTGGAACTTGTGATCTACAATCCGGAACTTGGTACAAAATTCCTGTTACGTCGACTGGTATTCATAAATTATCAAAAGACTATTTAACTTCATTAGGAATTGATGTTACCGGCTTTAATCCTAAAAATATCAGGATTTACGGGAACGGAACAGGCATGCTTCCAGAAGACAATCAAACTGATGTACCAGAAACATTAGAAGAAGCTCAAATTTTAGTGCAAGGCGAGTCCGATGGTGTTTTTAATGACGCTGATTACGTACTTTTTTATGGGGTTGGACCTCATGTGTGGGATTATGATACTACTTTACAGTTTTACAAACACCGCCTCAATTTGTACAGTGATACCGCTTACTACTTTTTAAATGTGGGCTTGGGATCTGGTAAGCGAATTAACACGCAAGGACAATCATCAAGCGCTAGTAATTACACCGTGTCCACAGGTGATTTGAGACAATTTCATGAAAAAGATGAGACAAACTTATTACAGTCGGGAAAGAGTTGGCTTGGGGAATCTTTCGATTTAACAACAACCTACAGCAATGTGTTTTCAATGCCTACTATAAAGACCTCTGCTCCGGTAAAAATTGATGCAAAGTTTGCTGTTAGGTCTTTTACTTCTGCAGGAAATGATTTGACTGTAACAGTTAACGGAAGCACTTTTCAAAGCAAGAGCGGTATCTCTGCAGTATCTACCTATTATACAAATTTGTATGCGCAAGAAGTATCCATGTTTGGAAGCATGAGTGTTAGCTCTTCTCGTTTAACCATTACCACGAAGTACGGAAAACCACAGGCGTCCTCAGTTGCTTGGCTGGATTACCTAACAGTTAATGCAACAGGGTATCTTAGTTTTAGCAGCGGACAACTTGACTTTAGAAATTACGCATCCGTGAGCTCAGGAAATGTGAGTAAATTCACGTTAACGGCTAGTTCAGACTTGACAATATGGGATGTTACTGACCCACTGAAAGTTAGCAACCAAGCCCACAGTTACTCCTCTGGAAGTTTATCATTTAAAATAGCTACTCCTGAATTAAAAGAGTTTATTGCTTATGATGGGTCGTATTTTATCACTCCTAGTGCTGGAAAGACCATCTCTAATCAAAATATTACTGCTCATGTGAACAAAGAGTATATTTTAATATGTGCTCCTGAGTTTAAAACACTGTCACAGGATTTGGTTGATTTTCACGGTGAGCAAAGCAATCTAACAGGAGTCGTTGTGACTACCGAAGAAGTTTATAATGAATTTTCAAGTGGTGCACAGGACATAACAGCCATCAGGAATTACATGAGGTATCTGTACGAAAACTCTACCACCCAACCAAAATACTTAATGCTTGTAGGTGATGGTTCATATGACTATAAGGACAGGTTATCGAACAATACTAATTTCATCCCTAGTTTTCAAAGCAATCAGTCTTATCATCCTCTGACCTCATTCACTTCGGATGATTACTATGGCCTTTTAAACGATTCACTTTCAATCCTCAATAATTTAGCAACTTTAGATATTGGGATTGGTCGAGCACCTGTTAAAGACGAGGTGGAATTGCAAGCGTTTATCGAAAAGGTCAAAAATTACGTTGCCAGTTCTGGTCAAAACACAAATGAAAATTGTGCCACTACTCCTTCAATTAAAAAAACCTTTGGCTCATGGAAAAATAACATCATGTTTGTGGCAGATGATGGAAGTGAAGCGGATGCTTTCTCAAGTGATCATTTGTTTCAGTCAGAAGTTATCATTGATGAAATTAACGAAGTGGACAGCACATTTAACCAGAAGAAAATATACATGGATAGTTTTGAAAAGGTCCCTTCCCCTTCTGGAGGTACTTATCCTGACGTTACCAGAGAATTAAATAACGGGATGAACAAAGGAAGTTTAATAGTTAGCTATATTGGCCATGGTGGAGAAGCTGGCTGGGCCGATGAACGAATACTAGAAATTGACGACATTTTATCTTGGAATCATTTTGATAGACTCCCACTATTTATGACTGCTACTTGTGAATTTAGTCGTTATGATAACCCGGATAGAATAGCAGCTGGAGAACATGTTCTTCTAAACCCAGATGGTGGAGCGATTGGATTGATAACAACCGTAAGGTTAGTGTTTGGAGGAATCTCAAATAACATTGGATTTGCCATTAACTTTTTTAACAATGCCTTACCAAAGGATTTGAATAATACCATAGGTGAAAGTCTCATGAAAACTAAAAATGAAAGTCCAATGGGAAGTAGCTATAACAAAAGAAAATTTCTTTTGTTAGGTGACCCAGCAGTAACCCTTTCGGTGCCACAATATCAGGTCACCACTACGGATGTGTTTAATGAACTTGGTAACGTAACGGACACTTTAAAGGCCCTGTCAAAAGTAAAAGTAACTGGTGAAGTCAGAAATGAAGATGGCTCCTTTGCCAGTGGATTTAATGGAATTCTCTACCCCACTATTTATGATGTTTACAAAAACACCTTCACCTTAGATAACAATAACAAAGGACAAGTTGATTCTTTTTTAGTGCAGAATAACATTCTCTTCAAAGGCAAAGCAACTGTTAGTCAAGGGAAATTTGAATTTGAATTCATTGTTCCCAAAGATATTAGTTACTCTTATGGAGAAGGAAAAATCTCCTATTATGTTGCAAATACCGAACTAGAAGGTTCTGGTTATTCTTCAGGAATTAAAATTGGGGGAACTGCAAGTAATTACGCGGAAGACAATACCAGTCCAACAATTGAGCTATTTTTAAACGATTCAAATTTTGTAAACGGAGGTTTGACCAACGAAATCCCTGTCTTGATAGCAAATATTAGTGATGTTAGTGGTATCAATACAGCTGGAGCTGGAATAGGTCATGATATAACTGCAATAATTGATAATAATTCATCGCAGCAGTTAGTCATGAATGAATACTACGAAGCAAAAATTGATGATTATTCTGGAGGAACTATTACCTATCCATTGAGTGAATTAAGTGAGGGTCCACACAACATCACTGTTAAAGCATGGGACATCCATAATAATTCGGCAGTTGAATCAATTGACTTTATCGTTTCTAATTCTTCGGCTTTAGCCCTACAACATGTCTTAAATTACCCCAACCCCTTTAGTACCAACACTGACTTTTACTTTGAGCACAATCATGTATGCAACAGCATTCAAGTTCAAATTCAAATATTTACTATTTCAGGTAAACTGGTAAAAACAATCTTACAAACTATTACCGGGAATGGTAATTTAAAGGGAAATGCCATCAATTGGGATGGAAGAGATGAATACGGAGACATTTTAGGGAAAGGAGTGTATCTGTATAAATTGAAAGCCATAACTAGTGATGGGTTATCAGCAGACAAAATAGAAAAACTGGTAATCTTAAATTAAGTCCCTTTTCATCGCAATAAATTAACTTATTTTGCAGTTAATGAGACACAATAATTATATTTGCGCACCATTTATCATTCGAATGAAATATTCAATTAAAAAACATTTAGTATCAGCGTTATTAGCCGCTATTTTTATGAGCAATTCATTTGCTCAAGATGCTAATGATCAACTAGAAAGAATCGGTTTGAACACTATAACGACAGCTGTTCCTTTTTTATTAATAACACCAGATTCTCGTTCAGGAGCAATGGGTGATGTGGGAGTTGCAACTACTCCTGATCCAATTAGTAGCTATTGGAATACTTCTAAAGCAGCTTTTGCCGAAAAGGATTTAGGATTAGCTTTTTCCTATGTTCCATGGTTGAGAAGTATTGTTCCAGATATCAACTTGGTTTATTTAAGTGGTTACAAAAAAGTAAGTGAAAAAGGTGCTTTTACAGCTTCAATGAGATATTTTTCTTTAGGTGTAATAAATTTCACAGACGAATCAGGAAATTTGATCCAACCTGTAGAACCTAAGGAATATGCGTTTGATGTAGGTTATGCTCATAAATTGAGCGATAAGTTTTCAGGAGGGTTTGCTTTGAGGTACGTCAACAGTGATTTAACAGGTGGTGTTTCTGTTGGAAGCGTAGAATCGAAACCAGCTAGAGCAATTGCCGCTGATATTAATGGTTACTACCAAACTGACGTTACCCTTGGAAAATATGACGGTCAATATACATTTGGATTCAATGTTCAAAATATTGGTAACAGGGTATCGTACAGTGAGTCTGCTGAACTTGACTTCATTCCAATTAATCTTAAAATTGGTAATGGTTTAAAATTAAAGTTTGACGAGTTTAACGAATTGGGTATGTATGTGGACATCAATAAATTATTAGTCCCTACTCCTCCTGTATTTAAAAAAGACTCTGCTGACAATTTAATATATGACGCCAATGGAAACCCTGAAATAGAAAAAGGTGAGAATCCAGATGTGGCTGTGGGTACTGGAATGATTCAGTCGTTTTATGATTCTCCAGGAGGATTCAGCGAAGAGCTCCAAGAAATCAATTGGAGTATTGGTATGGAATATTGGTATGACCAACAGTTTGCCTTGAGGCTGGGTTATTTCTACGAAAACCCAAACAAAGGAAACCGACAGTATTTGACTATGGGAATTGGAATTAAATATCAAATATTTAACTTGGACTTTTCATACTTAGTTCCTGTTGATCAAAGAAATCCTTTGGAAAACACTTTAAGATTCACTCTTGCCTTCGATCTAGTTTCAGCAAAAGAGAAGAAGGACCGTAAAACGAAATAACATGTCTATCCGAGTTGGTTTTGGTTTTGATGTTCACAAATTAGTAGAAGGAAAAGATTTTTGGCTTGGCGGAATTAAAGTCGACCATTACAAAGGAGCAGTTGGTCATTCTGACGCTGACGTTTTAATTCACGCAATCTGTGATGCTATCTTAGGAGCTGCAAACTTAAGAGATATTGGATTTCATTTTCCTGACACTTCTGCTGACTTCAAAGGAATTGACAGCAAAATTCTATTAAAAGACGTGATGGCTTTGTTGGATAAAGAAGGCTACAAAATAGGCAATATTGACAGTACAATTAGTCTTCAAAAACCAAAAATTAATCCATACATTCCTGAGATGGTTGCCGTACTAAGTAAGGTGATGGATATTTCTGAAAATCAATTGTCAATTAAGGCAACTACTACTGAAAAACTAGGATATGTTGGAACAGAGGACGGAATCAATTCCCATGCTGTAGTGCTTATCGAATCAAAATAAAATTTATGTCTACTTTCAATTACCAAAAAGATTTTCCGCTTCAAGGGGATAACACAACTTATAAAAAAATATCATCTGATCACATAAAGACCGTCGATTTAGATGGCCGAAAAATATTAAAAATTGACCCAAAGGCCATTGAGTTAATAGCTGAACATGCCATGGCAGACGTCTCTTTTTTCTTGAGAACTGCGCATCTTGAAAAAGTTGCCAAAATTCTTGACGATCCTGAATCAACTGACAATGATAGATTTGTAGCTTATACCTTATTGGAGAATGCACAAGTTGCTGCTGAAGGTGAATTACCATCCTGTCAGGACACTGGAACGGCAATCGTTGTTGCAAAAAAAGGAGAAGATGTATATACTGGAGTTGATGATGCTGAAGCTTTGTCAAAAGGAATTTACAATACTTTTGAGAAACGAAACTTAAGGTATTCTCAAATTGTTGCAATGAGCATGTTTGATGAAAAAAACACAGGAACAAACCTCCCAGCTCAGATTGATATTTATTCCGAGAAAGGGAATGAATACAAATTTTTGTTTTTAGCAAAAGGAGGTGGATCAGCTAACAAAACATATTTATACCAACAGACAAAAGCATTGCTTACGGATGAAGCACTTACAAAATTTATTACAGCTAAAATTAGAGATTTAGGAACGGCAGCTTGCCCACCATATCATTTAGCGTTTGTTGTAGGTGGAACTTCAGCGGAAGCAAACCTAAAGACTGTTAAGCTGGCATCAGCTGGTTATTACGACGAATTACCTACGGAAGGAAATATGGGAGGGCAGGCCTTTAGAGACGTTGAATGGGAAGATAAAATTCAAAAAATTTGTCAGGAATCGGAAATCGGAGCTCAGTTTGGAGGAAAATACTTTACTCACGATGTAAAAGTTATTCGATTGCCAAGACACGCTGCATCTTGCCCAGTAGGAATAGGTGTTTCTTGCTCCGCTGACAGAAACATTAAAGCAAAAATTAACGCTGAGGGATTGTTCATTGAACAAATGGAAATGAACCCAGGTCGATTACTACCTGATACACCACCACAGTTAGACAAGGCAGTGGAGATAGATTTGAATCAACCAATGGAACTGGTACAAAAGATTCTATCTCAATTCCCTATTAAAACAAGGTTAAATTTGTCTGGTACATTGATAGTCGCAAGAGATTCTGCTCATGCAGAAATAAAAAAACTACTTGATGCTGGCAAGCCAATGCCTGAGTACTTCAAAAACCATCCAGTTTATTATGCTGGACCAGCAAAGAAACCTGAAGGCTTACCTTCTGGGTCATTCGGTCCAACTACAGCCGGAAGAATGGATCCTTATGTGGATCAATTTCAAGAGAACGGAGGTTCGCTGATCATGTTAGCTAAAGGAAATAGATCCCAAGATGTTACAGACGCTTGCAAGAAACATGGTGGATTCTATTTAGGCTCTATAGGTGGTCCTGCTGCGATTTTAGCAAAGCAAAATATAAAATCAGTTGAAGTGGTAGATTTTGCAGAGCTAGGAATGGAAGCTGTTCGTAAAATTGAAGTTGAAAATTTTCCTGCTTTTATCATTTGTGACGATAAGGGAAATGATTTCTTTGCAGACCTTTAAATTAAACCACCGAATTACAAAAGTCTAATTACTGCTAAAGTGCGGTTATCCTAACCTCAACCCTTCTGTTTTGTTGAGCTTGCCATTCAGTTTTTGGACTAGGGAATTTCATTTCCGTGTTACTTTTTCCAATCGATTGAACTCTGGATTTATCAATCCCTCTTCCGATCAGGTAATCCTTAATCCTTTTCGCTCGATCCGTTGATAGTTGCAGGAAATGCTCTTTATGAAAACTTGTAGGACCGTTTACATGTCCTTCAATCATGACTTTAACCGTTTTATTTGCATTTAAAAACTGATACAACGAATCTAATTCCACCTCTGTTTCCTTGTTCAAATAAGCTGTTTTGGAAGCAACAAACTGCACCTCTTTTAATTGAAGTTTCATTCCGACTTCAAGGCTTTCAACGCTTGCTGTCAAGTCAAAAACCTTCTTGGTTTTGTCAACCTGTGACCACTTTGATTTCACTTTTACTTTTTGCCCTTTGTTATGAATTTTAACTAAATACATTTTCTCTTGAACTAACTTCAAATCCCTTTGAGGACTTAATATTATTTTTGACAAACAATGATCACACACACATATTCCCTGGTCAAGTGTCAATTGCCAAATCTCCTCAGTCATCACAGACAATCCTGTCCCAACAGTCCTAATTGGCTCAACATACCCATTAGAAATGTTAGTACAATCTTTTAAAGGGTAAATAGTATATGGTACTGAAGTCGCTTCGTCTACAGATACAATGTTTATGTTCAAAACACTTCCTTTCGCTTTAAATTTTAGCCAAGTATCTGAATAACCTTCTCCTGTGATTACAAGAGAATCTTTTACAAATATTGCTTGGTCACATCTTTTCTGAGACAACAAGATTCCTGAACTTAAAAGCAATATCGACATCAATAATTTAATCCTCATGATCTTTTTCTTTGTAACGGAGCACTTATACAATGGTTACAACTTAATTTTTCGCCCTCTTAGTTTTAATTTTTGACCCTTTTTGATGGTGTCATCAGTGCCCATCCTATTTCGTTTCTTTATTGATTTAATTGTGACTGCAAATTCTTGAGAAATACTGTATAAAGTTTCACCTCTTTTCACCTTGTGATATTTGGTTCGTGAACTTTTTTTCTTTGGTTGCAGGTAAATTCTCTCTCCTAAATAAACTTTCTTTTTCCTTCGTTCATTGTACTTGAGAAGTCTTTTCGTTCTTATACCACACTCCTTTGCAATCGATTTTAAATTATCACCCCTTTTGACTATGATGTATT
>Ga0115000_10003789_pt1 | contig 12560 bp, 9 predicted proteins | sample ArcticOcean_MG_C_6_FD_89690 | JGI IMG/M metagenome (GOLD analysis project Ga0115000, IMG submission 89690) | Marine microbial communities from western Arctic Ocean - ArcticOcean_MG_CB8_128 | ecosystem: Environmental > Aquatic > Marine > Oceanic | place: Arctic Ocean: Canada Basin | collected... | reverse complement strand
CTTTGACCTTAAACTTCTCTTTTAAATCACCCTTCCGAGACGATCTCTTAATCAACTTTCTCGTCTCCGTATTCACCTCGTACAAGAATTTAAGTTCGGTCTTATTCAATCTCGGAAGAATGTGTTTGAAACTCACATCGTCGTTATTCACAATCAAATCCCACACATCTCGCTCCCCCGTCCGTCTTTTCTGCGCTCGCGTCGTTACTCCTCCAGACATAATAACAGTCGTTGTTGTTCGATCACCACTTCTCTCGCTCTCGCTCCTCTGTGCGTGTGTCTTTCTCTCGTCTCGCATGTGATTTGCTTTCAAAAAAAAAAGAAAACGGTTGACACGAAATGTTTGCCAAAGAAACCAACGGAGAAAAAAAATGCATCAGAGCGTGTAGAAACCGATCGATATGAAGAAAACTCCTCCTCTCGGGAGGAGTAACGACGACGAGCTCCTCCTCGTGTTCTGGCCTCACGCGCACGCGGGAACGATTTACTTCGACAGAGACGGCGAGCTGAAGAAGGCTTCCGCCGGCAGCGGGAAAAAAAAGAATCGCGACGAGGGAGAGAAACAACGACACTTTCTTTCGCGGTTGTTCTCGGAGTACGAAAAGACGCTGTCAAAAGAAACGCAGATGGGAATGCTCAGAAGTAACTTTTATCGCGAAGGTACAGGAGAAGAGGAGCTCTTGATTTTATCACGCTTCGCGTGCGCGAGAGTGTGCGTGAGCCACGCGAAAAGAATCGATTGGGCGCTCGATATCTTAACGAACTTTTCAGCCAAGAACAACAACTCGGCGAACGAAGCGCGGAAAATGTTGGAACGAGCACGAGAGATTTTGGGAGATGACTGTTACGACAACAGCGATGACGAGGAGGAAGAGGAGGAGGAGACATTAGAAATGGATCCGATGGAGTTAGCGATGGCGAGAATGAGCGGGAAGAGCTCTTTGACAAAAAAGACTCGAACGAAGAGGAGAAAACGACGAGTAAAGGAAGTAAGTATGCGACGTCGCGTCCAAATAATAAACGAGTTTGATGAATACATCGCTCGAAACGGGCCAAACGGCGGGTACGCTAATTTCATCTCGTATTGCGCGTTTTGCGGGTATCCCGACGGCATCGAGCGGGCGATTTCGTATCGAAATCGTGCGAAGATAATATTTTCTTCTTCCTCGTCGCTCCTTTATCGAGGCTGGCGATGGCTCGAGAGATTGGACGACATCGACAGAAGGTTTGATTTTTTTACCGAAACGAACCCGAATGCTACGAATGAAAACGAGAGAGAGGATATAGTACTTTTATTTCGAATACAATTGGCAAAGTTTATAGAAGCCGTGGTGATATTAGGCGATGAAAACGAAGCAAAAGAGCAGCACGAATTAACCGTCGCCGCGTATCGTCGCAACATGATGATTAATAAAAAAAAGAAGAACAGAGTGAACTCGTTAGATCAGTTATTGGAAGGCACGACGTATAGTATCCTCGCAGATAACGCGAGACGGTGGAGCACGTATTTGTATGCCTACGCGACGCCAACGGTAGCGGCGTTAAAAGCGTTGAAACGAGTCGGCGAGAAAAACGAATGGCTTGAAATCGGCGCCGGGAAAGGCGTTTGGGCAAGAGCGATGCGACGGTTCGGCATTCACATCACCGCGACTGATGCGATGCCAGAAGATGGCAACGACTACCATCTCATCGAGCAAGAATCGAGCAACGAGAGAAATAGAAGTATAGTTCAAAAGATGACGCACTTGGAAGCCATTAAAAAATACAAGCATCGCGCGAACGGATTGCTCGTGTGTTATTGCCCCCCAGATTCAAATATGGCTTCGACGTCTTTAAGGGCTTTCAAAGGCGAATACGTCGCCGTAATCGGTGAAGATGTGATGAACACTGGCGATGTCGAAATGTTTAGAATTCTTAACGAGCGGTTTAAAGTCTTGAAGAGAGTGTACTTACCTCAATGGATGGATACGGTGCATCATCTCACCCTTTTCTCTCGAAACAAAAAGCGCAAACGCGAGCGGGAGAAGAAAACAAAGGTAATACAAATCGAACGGTGTCGGCTGTGTCGATGCGACCGCACGCTCTTTTCGACCGTCAAAGAACACGAACAGGAACATTATTTACGTTTTCTACCGCCGGTGAAAATGTGCGGCGACGAGTTGTACGAAACTGTTGTGTTGTAAAAATGAAATTGTTGTTTTTTGTTGTTGTGGGTTTAAAAAAAATAATATTATTCCATAGGCTTCGCGCCGGACTCGTCGTTTACGGCGATGGGTTCTTTCGCGTAAAGCGCTCTATACACCAACATGTATGCCATGTGATGATCGCCGCCACCTTTTAACGCTAAAATATCCTCCTCTTTTTTCGCGTGCGGCGTCTCGTCGTCGAACAACGTCCACGAATCCACCGGTTTCTTCGTCTTTTCGTCCGTGATGAAATTCTTCGCCCAAGCTGTATAGTGTCCACTATCCGCCGATCGTCCTTTGTGCGTTAGCACGGATACCAACTCGTAATGACCGGTAATACAGGCGTCTGGATCGGAACTATCTCCGAACACCTCGTCCACGTTCATCTCAATCGCCTTCGCTCTCAACTTCCTCCCTTTATCCAAAACCTTCTTATACTCGTCGCTACAAAACTCGTGCACGTCCAACGTGTTTGCGAACGTCACCGCTCTCAAAATCTTAGCCTTCTGTTGAATGTCCACCTTATAATACATTCGCGCGATTTGCGCGACCAGATGTGACGGCAACTTTGAAATTTTAGCGTGGCCCTCGAAAACGTTGTTCCCGATTTCCCTCGTTTCGTTCAATTGCAAACGAAACCCGTCCGCCAAATGGTTCACGTCGATGGAAATGTTACATTTCAAATAATTCACCGTATCCACTTCGCTCCTCGTCTCCCCGGTCGCCTCGCATTTCAACTCCGTCTCTAACGTGATCCCAAAAATATCCTTGACTTTCGGACACGCCCTGGCGAGCGAGTTCACGATGGACGACCAACACTCCTCCGCGTCTTGTTGCATCCACACCCCACTCCTCTCGTCTCTACCGGAAAATTGCGGGAAGACTTGTCTCAGCACCATCAAAAACCGCAACGGCATCACCATCGACTTGGACGTTTTCAATTCAACGAACAAATCTCTCGCCGCTTTCGCCAACGCCGTCGAGCCCGCGCTGTTCGCCGCGGTGTCCGGCGCAGTCACCATCGCGCCGCCGTCGTTCTCACTCGTGCTCGCGCCACTCCCACCGCCGTTCATAGTATTCTCCTCAAACGTTTCCAAACACTCAACTAACTCCCCGACGTGGCTCAAACACTGCACGCACGAGTTCATGTAACACGTGTTCCCTAAATTCTGCAACCCGGGTCGAAACCGTTCCCCGAGCTCTGCCCCGTACTGTTCGCTTTCCGGCAGATCCTCCACGAAACGAATCTCCTCTTTCGGTGCTTTCTCCACTTCTCGCGCGGAACCCATCACCAGTAACTTTTTCCCTTTTTTCACCAGCTCTTCTAACCCGCACGTGGTTAAATCCGTCTCGTCGTTGATCGTTTTCCCGCCTTTTAAACCCATGATTTTAATCCGATCCGGAGGGACCGACGTCAACGAAAACAGTTGCGTTTTTAAATGTTTTCCACCTGAGGAGGTGTCCACGTCCACGGTGTATATTTCTTTGCCCCATTTGAATTGGACGTTATTTACGATCATCTCAACTAGTTAGGTGTTCTGTGCAGAGTATGGTATCCCTTAGTAGTGCGCTAAATGTATCTTAAATTGTGAGGGATTTTGGGGGGATTTTGAAAAGACTACTCTCGTTGATTTTCCTTCAAAAGTCCTCTCTCTGTAGTCGCACTACTCTGCACGAACACGCGCGACACGTGGACAAAGTTATTCACGACATTCGGAAAGAGCTGCTTTAGTCCGATGAAGTTCATCTCTGTTACGTTTTCGTTAGTATCTGGATGATGATTGGCTTTTAAGCGACCCGTTGTTGTGCTTTGCTGTTCTTGGTGGTGGTGTTGTTGTTGTTGCGGAGTCATCATGAGCGCCAAGAGTACGAGCACTGGGACGACTACGACTAAAACGAGTACTCATTTTGAAGAGGAGGAGGAGTGTCATCATCATCAAAATCGGTATTATTGGAGCTTCGACGAGAAGAGACTCGCGAACGCGAGGCGTCGTCGATGGAACGATTTTGGGGAAACGATGAAAGAAGAAGAGAACAACTTTAAAAACTACGAAACGCAATTCGTGGCGTTTACGATGAGCGGGAAACCGGTGTGGAGTCGATTCGGCGATGTGGTGAAACTTTCGTCGCTGGTAGGCGCGCTGAGCGCGATTTGCGCGGTCGCCGAAGAAGAAGAAGAAGAGGGAGAAGAAGAGGGAGAGTTGGATGACGACGGCGAAGAAACAGTTAGTAGAGAGGGCGAAGACGAAGCGAAGAAGAAGAAGAAGAAGAAGGACAATCGGAGAGAGGGGCAGTTACACTACGTGGAAAAGAGATGTTCGCCGTCGTCGTCGTTGTTTAGTGGAACGGAGACAACCGCCAAACCCGTCGTCGTTCGATTGGCGGTATTGCGAAAAGGCGCGTTACGGTTCGCCGCCGTTTCGAAGGATCCGCTGGACACCGAGCATGTTTTGAAAGTAAAGCTCGAGACGATATCGAAAGCGTTTACTTTCTTGTTCGGGGACGCGATTGAGATGAATTTGAGGCGAAGTAACCACCGGTTTGATCCGAGAAAGGCATTTTTTCGAACACAAGAGGACGTGTATTTGAAATCCGTGGCGGAGAGTTGCGAGGGGGGAGACGCGTTCGCGTGCACGAGCGGAAGGTTTTTTAGAACGCTGGCGATGAAGGAAGAGAGACGAGAGAAGGTGACGGAGGTGCTGACAAATGCATTGGAGAGGTGCGGGGATCATTCAAAAACGTGCTTTGCGGTTATATACACGGAGCGGAAAGGGGTCGTCGCGTACGCGTCCCCTAAAACAACCATTCGCTCGCGAGGGGTTTTCGAAGGGTTCAATGCCAACGTCGTGGGAAGCCCATCCTCGTTTGAATCGAAAGGACTACGCGCAGAGGACGTGTGGTATTTGATGCATCACGTGAGAACAGTAGATAGATATACGATGAATAAGAAGCTGCAGGATAATAAAGGTAGGAGTAATTCCACGTCGCCGCGAAAGCAAGATAAACATTCGCGCAAGGCGAGTTTTGGAGAGGAGATTGTTTTAGCAGGAGGAGGTATCGTCGTTAAACCACCACCACCGCCACCGATGCCTTCGAGTTCATTTGCACCCGCGCATGTCACGTTGCTCGAGAAGTTCAAGCGTACATTTTGCGAAGATGCCTACGACATGTCCATTTGTTTACTGAGCGGCGCGGAAGGCGCAAAATTCGTCTTGGCGAGGACGATGAAAATTCGTTTGAACGAAGACGAGCTCGTCGGTAAAGAGGTCGAGTACGACGACTCTAGAGTAAAAGAGAATCTAGACGATAAAACCATGTACATTTCAATCGTTTCCAAATCAGAAGATGCTGCCGCTCGCGCACACGAGAGCATGGATGAGCTCTTCGCGCGAATGCATTCGCAAAATTTATTGCGCGACATATTTTTAGCGACGCACGAACGCGAGAACGATATTGTCAATAGCATTGCACCGGCGCTGGTAAATGCCATCGCGTATACCCCTTCGTTATCGGACGATGACGAAGAAGAGCGCGAATCGGATATCGTTCTCACGGAAACGGCGAAAAGCGCAATCGCCAAGCTCGAACATTTCGTATACGCGAAACCAGAGCTCGGGCAATACCAAATAGCGGATGAAGAGGAAGAGAAAAAAAAGAGCGACGGCGGAGAAAAGCGTAAACGCATACTCCAGAAATACGCGCGCATGCACGCCGCGGCGCACTACGAAGATGCAAACAGAAAGTTTCACGACGATATGTTGGAAGATATCGAGAAGAGCAAAGCGAGCGATGAAATGTTAGAATCTGTAGGCAGCGACGGTGGCGTCGGTTCCTCCTCCTCGCTCTCGCCGCAGTCCTCCTCGGAGTTTCGAGGAGGTGGATTTTTCAATTTTGGCGGTTTGACTTTGAACGATGGTGGTGGTAATGGAACGACCGAAAGTAACGACAACAATCGTCTCTCTCCAATGGCTTCTTGCATACTCTCGGGGCTCGGTCGAAGCGCCAGCGGGACCAGCGACACCAGCGACGATATCAATACATCGACAAAAAAATGCGCGTCGTCGTCCGATACGTCAGCAAACGAGAAGCGCAAAACTTCTTCTTCTTCTGAACAAGAAGAAGGAGAAGATGAACGAAACCAAGACGACGGCGATTCTACAACCCACCGCGTTCGGTACGAATCCGACCGAAGTGGCGTCCGCATCGGGTGCTTCGGTCGAGACTTTGAACTCTTCTGTCAGTTCAAACCGAACACGTCCTGCGAAGACGCCGTCGCGACGACCAACCGTCTCTCCTCGCATCTCAAAGCGCGCGAAAGCGACATGTGGCTTTAATGATTTTTTTCAATGAATCATTTCACATGCATATATGTACAACTACTAAACTACGCCTATCATCTACGCCTATTCTCGCATTAACTCTTTCTACGCTGGTGTGTCAGCAGTACCGAGCTTTACTGTTTTTACCGCTAACGCGTATCTCGGAATCGAATACAAAAACCCGCGTTCGTCGAAACACGCGAGCGCGTTTTTGTGGCAGACTTTCATCCCACTCGCGTTTAAAATCTCCCTCGCGAATGCGATGTCTTCTGTTTTCGTCAGCGCGACTTCGAGCGCGGTCCAGCAATCCTTGGCACCGCCGTACGCGGCAATGGTTTCCCAGAAAATGGTTGCTTTTTTCTTCTTCTCGTCCGCTTCATCTCCGTCGTCGTCTTCGATGGGATTGCCGTTTAAAAACGTCCACGTGCGGTTGTATTCCTGAGACGAGACGGATTGAAACTGACGCCTGGCGGTGAGCTCGTGCTGTTCGTCCTCTAAAGCGTTATCGTCTGGATTTGATGAGGACGAGGAGACAGAGGAGAAGACGCAACCCATAGTGTTTTATATTGTGTGTGTGTGTGTTGTTCTTTATTGTGACGTGTTTGTTGGTGTTGTTGTTCCTAATACCTTAATGCGATACAAAAGTCTTACACGTGAAACTAACTGTACTGTTTTCTAATCTACTCTACGGTCTACGAGATCACGTCGTCGCTTCTGCTCGTCTCGGACGCGTTTTTCGTAAACCCAACCGCCTCGGCTTGACCGGCGTCTTCGTTCAGCGTCTCCGCGATTTCTCGGTTCGACGGTTCGTCTCGCCACTGTTTGAGTAATCGAACGCCTCTCGCGTCGAATAAGGACCACGGCTCGGGGTACCTTCGAACGACCGTACCTTCGATGCCGGCGGCGGACCGCGCGCGTCTGCAGGAGTACACTTTCTCCCACCTTTTTTCTTCTCCGATAGTGTCGGTCGCTAAATACTCTTTGGCCTCTTCTCGCAATCGAAACTGCCACGGTTGACCAACCTTCTCTCCGTGACCGCTCCAAAATCCATTCACGACGACTAAAAAATGTTCTCGTTCATTCACCACGCGTTCGCCGTACTCTCCTCTCAACAAGTTCAAAAAGAATGGCACGATGGTCGTATCGCTCGGGTGCGCGACGATCGACATGTCCTCCGTCGCCGTCCACAAACCCATCCCTTCGGCGTCTTTATCCAACAATCCCAAATATCGAAACGCGTACCCGCTCAACATGGTATCGACGACAACTTTCGTCTTTGCCAATCGTTCCGACATGCCACCGGACCAATCGCTCGCTTGGCCGTGTAATCCGAGCCAAACGATTCGGTCGTCTTCGGATTCTCTCGGAAGTGGGAGTTCCACTCGCACTCGTTTCGTCGATACAACATCGGTTTTGGTGCCTCTTTTCTCTCGTAAATATCTCAGCACATTCCTCGCTTCAATCGCGGCTTCGGAGCACGTTCTCGGCGGCAGCGATGTTTTGTTTGGGCTCGTGGTAAAGCTGCTGCTGCTGCCCAAACTCGAAGAAATCCTCCTCCTCGTTACGCTCTTTGATTCTTCCTCTCCTTCTCCCGTCGTCGTCGTCGTCGTCGTCGTCAAAGTCGTCTCCTCGTTCGATGATGACGATGCCAACACTCCCGGGAAGTTGTTCTTCTTCTTCCTCCTCCGTCGGATAAAACTCTCATTATTCGCTCCTCTTGTTTTCGAAGACGATCGCAGAGAAGGAGGATACAAAAGACGCGAATAGGCAAAATGAGAAGTCGTATGCGTCGTCGTCATCCTCGCAACTTAAACTCCCGAACACTTTTAATAGCGATGATGATGATGATGGTTTTGGGGAATACTCGTAAAAGATATGGATAGATATTTGCATCACTTTAATACACGCGCTTTAAACGCACTACTTTACGCACACACACACGCACGAATACTAATGTCTTCCTCCACCATCGCTGTAAAACCCTCCACCACCGCTCTTTTTTCTGTTTCCTCGAAGAAGGAAAAGAAAATGAATACGAAACGCATCGTTTCCATGGCAACCATCGACGGGGAAAAAGGGAGAACGAATAAGGAAATGCCCGACCGTGGCTTTTGGAGCGCTCTCGCCCCGGACGGGGAGAAATCCGCCGACGATTACAACAAGTGGAAAGCGGAGTTAATGGAAAAGAAACGGAAAGCGCAGGAAGAGGCGGCGAAGAAGCCGAAGAAGTTTCTCGGTTTGTTTTAATATGAATGCTCTACACGTATTGCGCTCTAATCTCTTCACTTCTTAAAACACGTAACGCTTTAGTAGTATTGCGCTCTCATCGTCAGCTTTTCTTTTCCCTCTCTCTCTCTAGAGAGTCGTCGGCAAAACCAGTCGCAGCGAGATATTCATTTTTGCTCCCTAAACTCTCTCTCTTGCTCGACGTAAACGACGAGAGTTGTGCGTTCTTAAATTCACATTTTGTTCCCCGCACACATTGCGTGATGACATGATGATGACGATGTTAAAAATGAAAATGAGAATACAAAAATGAACGTAAATGCGACGCGGAAATGGCTGATTGTATTCATGCTGTGCGTTTTTATCGTTCGCGTGATGAAGACGTTACAACCTTTGTCGCTGTCGTCGTCGCCGATGAAGAAGAAGAAGACGATTCAGACGACAAAGAAGAAGACCAACAACAAGAACAACAACAACGCCAAGAAAGGTGTTGCGAAAACCAGAAGTCACACGGATTTTTCGAGTATTGAAACGCACGCGCTCGAAACCACGGAAGAGATTCGAGCGAGAGTTGAGGTGAACGCGCTCGGTCTCGGCGAAACTTCGTACGCGTCGAATATGATTGCCTCGAACGTGACGTGGTTCGATCGAGCGTACGTGAAGGAAAAGTTGGATTACGAAAGATTCGTAAAGTGTAGTAGTAGTAGTAGCGCGGGAGATGAAGGTGTAATTCTTCCAGACGTGACGGATGTGGAGAACGTGACGCCGGATAGGATGAAAAGGAAAGTGACGCTATCGTGGATGCCGACGGATGAGATGCGCGGTTTAGACGTGGAAATGAAAATGGCTTTAGGAGAGAATAATGGCGGGATGGAAGAGGTAGACGAAAACGCTTCGGATGAACAACAACAACAAGTGCTCACCGAAGAAGAGCGCAAGAAAAAAGTACAACACCGACGCGTGGCAAAGCTCGCGAAAGCAGCGGCGGTGGAAGCGACGACGAAAGCCGAGAACGATCCAAGAGGGTTGTCCACGAATTGGGGACGATGTGCCGTCGTCGGAAATTCAGGGTTGCTGCGATTTTCAGAGTATGGGAAAGCTATCGACTCGCACGATGTGGTCGTACGCATCAATCAAGCGCCAATTCGAGGGTACAGTCGACGCGTTGGATTAAAAGTCACCCACAGAGTCTTTAATCGACTTTGGACGCGAGCGTATTATCTCTCTCCGTCTAAACTAAAACGAACGAACAAAGAGAAGGAAGAGGAACTGAAAAAGATGAAATCGAGGGATCCGTCCAAGGCGCGACACGCCATGCGCCAGTTTAAATCGAGTTTTTTTAAAGGTAAAACTCCGTGGGAAAACAACGCTTTAGAAGATAACGTGGCTATTATCATCACCAGAGCGAGTTTAAAAGAGTTTGGTTTGTTGGCGAACCAATTTAAGAAGTATCGTCCGGACGTGCTTCCTATTCGCCTCTCGTCCAAAGCTACCACAATGTCTTCGAAACCGTTGATGGCATACAGAGAAAAGTTATGCAAGTCTGGTTTTGGACCGTATCGTGGATTAAACGTTCCTTCGTCTGGTTTTGTTGCCGCGTATGCCATGTTGAGCTCTGATTTGTGCAAATCCTTGGACGTGTATGGCTTTGGCGTCGAAGGTATGGCGCAGGCGTCCAAAGGATTACAAACTCGTGCCGGGGAGGTTCTAGATCGAACAAAAGTTCAAGAGCTAACGAATAGCAGCAAAAACGTAACGATGTCTTATCATTATTTCAAAGGTTTAGGCGCGCGAACGGAAGGGAACGACGTACACTCGTTCGACACCGAGGAGAAAGCCTTCGAGGCGTACGGAAGAGGAAATTTTTTGACGTTTTGTAAATACGATTGGAAGAATCCAAATAGCGAGAGGAACTGGAATTGCGGATGTCGCTTTGCGGACGTGAACGAGTGTAAACCAAACTCGATAGGCGGCGACGACAAAAGCGATGATAGTTATGATTATGATTTGGGGACTACCGCCGATCTAGACTGTCGAAAAGGTGTCGATTGTACGGCGGCGGAAAAAGAGCTCCTGAGAGGCGAATTCGAAAGAAATCAAAAGCTTCCGTCCGCAGACGACGACGACTCGGTGAACGACGACGACGACGATGACGACGACGCAAACACGTAGTATAAAGTATAGTCATTTTAGCCATATAGCGTATATTGTTGTAAAAACAAAATCTAGGAAACGATGGAAGATTCTTCTTCCCGCTACCGCTTCTGCTCTTCTCCAATCACGCTCGCGCTCCCGGTTATCGGACACGGTACCCCAAATCTCGCACAATTTACGTACGTGAACATCTTTGCTCTATCCACCGCGCCATCGACTGAATCGAACGCCGGTCTCACCACCAACTCGAACTGTTCCGACGTTCCCGCCTTGTCCTCCTTAAAATAATAATCAATCACGTACCTAATTTCCTCGTCTCCTCTTTCAATCCACCAATCGTGCCTATCGAACGGCTTCCCCCCGCCCATCAAATACCTCGCCCACGCTAACGGCGACAACTCGTCCGGCCTGCCTCGAAACCGAACCAACTTCGGCCCGTCGTCCTCGTTTGCTCTCGGATGTAACTTCTCCCACGTCACGACGCGGTCCCACGTGTCTTCGTTCATCGCGTTGTGCACGGACACCACCGTCGCCACGTCGTTTTCGTCCACGTCCTCCGCTTTCCCTTTCCTCACCAACGCGTTATAAAACATCTGCGCGGACGGATATTGCCACGTGCTACTCCCACTTTTTATATCGCCGCCCGATTTAGGTATCTTGGACGCTTCTCTGTCCGTGTTCAGGGCGACTTTCTGCCCGGGCGCTCGTTTCTGGTTCGCCTCCGAGGGCATGTTATTCCTCGGGTCAAAGCGACCCAGAAACCGAAATCCTTTGCCGGAGGAGGAAACGCCACTTTTACTCCCATCATTCGTATTCGAAGAAGACGACGCGGGGGGGGTGTCGTCCACTCTTTGATTGTACACGTTGTACACGCCGAATTTGGAATTGTCGCGCACTTCCTCCGGTATCGGACAATCCGAGGAGGAGGAGGATGAAGAGCGCGCGATGAACTCTTTCCCGCTCGCACACGGGGGACCACCATCGTTAGGTAACGGTGGTTGGTTCGATTTAGACGCGACGTTTCCCATTATTAGAAGCAGTAAGTAGTAGACAACAACGACGCAAAAGATGTGATGATAAAAAGTGAGATGATGAGAAGAGGTTGGTGTCTGACTGTTTCCCGAGAAAATACAGATGTCACGCATACAAATGATAATGAATACAAATGGCTCTAATAAAACTACTTTACTTCTTCCTACGACTAGTGTTGCTATTAGTATTGCTTTTCCTCTTATCTCCTCCGGAACCTTTCTTTTCGTTTTGAACTTTGGTGAACCGGTTCGTTCTCGCTTTTTTAATCGTTTGGTCTTTCGCGATTTCCTCCGCAAACGTCCTCCCTTTCTCTTTCTTCGTCAAGCGCGCGGAGTGGAAATCTTGCGCGGCTTCGACGACCGTGCCTATGGAAAAGTGCGTCGGGAGCTTTCTCGTGTCCGCGTTTTTATAAAACCGCTTGGGGTCGAACGCACCTCGCAACTTCAACGTTCGCATGTCCCTCTTCAACTCCGGAGTGTACTCCGCGGCGGGTAAATCGAACCACCCTTTCCCGGCGCTTTTCCTCGTCGTCTTCGCGACTTCTCTGTTCGCCATTTCTGGCATCATCGGTGCCACAAACAACCCGGCGCCTTCCTCGTGCATCTTCCTTCTCTCAAACGCGCCGCCTTGCGCCTCCGGGTCT
>Ga0115000_10003788_pt1 | contig 12562 bp, 5 predicted proteins | sample ArcticOcean_MG_C_6_FD_89690 | JGI IMG/M metagenome (GOLD analysis project Ga0115000, IMG submission 89690) | Marine microbial communities from western Arctic Ocean - ArcticOcean_MG_CB8_128 | ecosystem: Environmental > Aquatic > Marine > Oceanic | place: Arctic Ocean: Canada Basin | collected... | reverse complement strand
CGTCCAATTGTTTTTGCACTTGCTAATCCAGATCCTGAAATTTCTTATAAAGAAGCAATGCAATCAAGAGATGATATTATTATGGCTACTGGTCGTTCTGATCATCCTAATCAGGTGAATAATGTTTTAGGTTTTCCGTATATTTTTAGAGGTGCTTTAGATGTAAGAGCTACAGAAATAAACGAAAGCATGAAACTTGCTGCAGTAAAAGCTATTGCTAAATTAGCAAAAGAAACTGTGGTAGATGAGGTGAATCTAGCTTATGATGACAATGCAATTTCTTTCGGGAAAGACTATATAATTCCTAAGCCATTAGATCCGAGATTAATAACATCTGTTGCTCCGGCCGTTGCAAAGTCAGCTGTAAGAAGTGGTGTGGCTCAATTAGTAATTGAAGATTGGAAAAAATACGAACAACAATTAGATAAACGATTAGGTAACGATAATAAATTAATTCGTCAGTTAACAAATAAGGCGAAAAGAAAACCAAAAAAAATTGTATTTGCTGAAGCGGAACATTATAAAGTTTTAAAAGCAGTAGAACAATGTGTAGATGATGGAATTATCCAACCTGTCCTATTAGGAAGAAAAGAAGTTATCTTGTCTTTAATTGAAGAATACTCTATAGAATTAGATGGAGTGGAAATTATTGACCCTAAAGATAAAAAATTAAAAAGCAAAAGAGAAGAGTTTGGTTTTCTACTTTGGGAGAAAAGAAGAAGAAAGGGGCTTACAAAGTTTGAGGCGGTGAAGCTAATGAGAGAGAGAAATTATTTTGGATCAATGATGGTAGATGTCGGAGAGGCAGATGCTCTAATCTCAGGGATTACAAGAAATTATCCGAGTACAATTAAACCTGCATTGGAAGTAATTGGAAAAAGGGAAGAGGTGAAAAATGTACTAGGTATGTATATTATGAATACTAAAAAAGGAACTTTATTTTTAGCAGATACTACTATAAATATTGACCCGACAGAAGATGAGATTGTTGAAATTACTGAAATGGTAGCAAAGGCTATTAAGTCTTTACGATTAACTCCTAGAATAGCACTTTTAAGTTATTCTAATTTTGGGAGTAGTCGTACGAAAGGTTCTGGCAAAATGGCAAGAGCTGCTGCTAGAATTAAGAAGAACAATCCTAATTTGATTGTAGATGGTGAAATACAAGCAGACTTTGCTTTGAATAAAGAGAAAATGGAACATCTATTTGACTTTTCTGAACTATCTGAAAAATCTGCAAACACATTAATTTTCCCTAACTTAGAGTCTGGGAATATAGCTTATAAATTAATTCAGGAATTAGAAGATACCGATTCTATTGGCCCAATTTTGGTGGGTATGAAAAAACCAGTACATATATTACAGTTAGGTAGTACAGTACGAGAAATAGTAAATATGATTACCTTAGCGGCTGTTGACGCTCAAATAATAAATAAATGATAGCACATATAAAAGGAAGACTTGTAGAAAAAACTCCAACTTATGTTGTAATTGATTGCAATGGGGTAGGATATAAATTAAATATTTCATTACAAACTTACACTTCTATTGAAGACGAGAATTGTAAGCTTCTTACACATCTTTCGGTAAAGGAAGATTCTCATACATTATATGGTTTTTTTACAGCAGATGAAAGAGAACTCTTCAGGCAATTGATATCAGTATCTGGGGTTGGACCTAATACTGCTCGTATGATATTGTCTACCTATAGTGCCTTGGAAATTATTAGTTATATTATCTCTGCAGATGTGCCCGCTATTCAGAATGTAAAAGGAATTGGTGCAAAAACAGCACAAAGAATAATTATTGATTTAAAAGACAAGGTGGGAAAAGGCTTAGAAATTTCAGATTTATTATTTACACAAGACAATACTGTAAGGGATGAAGCGTTATCTGCTTTACTTGCTTTAGGATTTACTAAAAAAGTTGCAGAAAAGAAATTAGAACAGGTATTAAAAAACTATGTTGGTGATGTTTCTGTAGAAGATTTAGTTAGAAAATCCTTAGGATAGAAATTTTTAAAATTGGATAAAGAAAAGAAGTTTATTTTTTTTGGATTAGTATTGTTTTTACTTTCATTTAGTAAAGATGCACAGTCCTTTTCTTATTTTTCTGACACCTCTATCACAGATACTACTTTAACATATCAATTTAACCCTAGCGAGTATGGAGGGTTATTTATGAATACTCCGTCTAATTTTAAAACCAAGGTAGTTTATGATGAGAATACAGATAAATATATTCTTTATCAGAGAATAGGTACAACAGATTTGTTCTCTCAAAAAATCATGTCTTTTCAGGAATATTTAGATTTTCAGTTAGAAAGAATGATGTCTGAACATTGGGATTTCAGAACAGGAGATAGAAAAGGTTCCGTTCAACAATCTTACGGACTTCCAAAACTTTATGTTGGTGGAGAGACATTTGATAGAGTATTTGGAGGAAACACGGTGGATATCCGTCCTCAAGGGTCAGCTGAGTTGATATTTGCTTTAAGAATAAATAGACTAGACAACCCTAATTATACTGTCAAACAAAGAAAAACTACATCATTTGATTTTCAGGAGAAAATACAGATGAATGTTATTGGTAAGATTGGAGAAAAATTAAAACTTACAACGAATTTTAATACAGAAGCAACCTTCAATTTTGAGAATGATATGAAGTTGGAATACACTGGTTTTGAAGATGAAATAATAAAGAAGATTGAAGTTGGAAATGTTAGTCTGCCGTTAAACGGAACTTTAATTACTGGTAGTCAGAGTTTGTTTGGATTAAAAACTCAACTTCAATTTGGTAGAACTACTATTACGGGAATTCTTTCTCAACAAAAATCTACTACATCAGAAGTAGAAGTTACTGGAGGAGCTCAAACAACCGAATTCGATATTTATGCCGATCAATATGAAGCAAATAAACATTTTTTCCTTTCTCATTATTTTAAAGAAAATTATAATACTGCATTAGAAGATCTACCTTTTGTTAATTCTCCAATAAATATTACAAAAGTAGAAGTTTGGGTAACTAATAAAACAGGAGAAACAACTGATAGTAGAAACATAATTTCCTTTTTAGATTTAGGGGAAACATCAGGAAATTTACAGAACTCTGCTTTCACTATTTCTAATGGAGGTAATTTCCCTGATAATGATCAAGCGAATGATATGTATCAACATCTATTATCCCAATATTCTGGGATAAGGAATGTAAATCAGGTTAATAATCAGTTAGCTACTCCTTCTAATTTGGCTATTAATTTTTTAGGTGGTCAGGATTATGAAAAGTTAGAAAGAGCAAGAAAGTTAAAACCATCAGAATTTACGGTACACCCTCAATTAGGTTATATCTCTTTAAATCAGGCTTTAAATAATGATGAGGTTTTAGCAGTTGCTTTTCAGTATACTATTGGTAATGAAACTTATCAAGTAGGGGAACTTACTACTACAGGTCCGAATGCTCCGGATGCACTTATTGTAAAATTATTAAAAGGAACAACCCTTTCTCCCTCATTAATAAACTGGGAGTTAATGATGAAAAATATTTATGCTTTAGGTGCTTATCAAATGAGTTCTAATGAGTTTTTTTTAAATATTATTTATGAAAATACAGAAGAATCGGGTGGTTTAACTAACTATATCCCTGAAGGAAATGTTAATGGTACACCAATAATTAGTTTATTAAATTTAGATAATTTAAACCAACAACAAGCTCAGATTTCTGATGGGATATTTGATTTTATTGAAGGTTTAACAGCTCGTTCTTCAAACGGTAGAATTATATTTCCAGTATTAAAACCCTTTGGTGATGATTTGAGAAGTAATTTCACAGATCAGGATATTGCAAATAAATATGTTTACGATTATATTTATGATTCTACTTTAACAGTTGCACAAAAATACCCTGAACTAAATAAATTTAGGTTGAAAGGTTCTTATAAATCTTCCTCTGGAGCCGAAATTTCTTTAAATGCTATGAATGTTCCAGAAGGTTCGGTAACTGTAACTGCTGGTTCTCAGAAATTAGTAGAAAACCAACATTATACTGTGGACTATATGTTGGGTAGAGTAACTATTATTGATGAGGGAATTCTAAATTCAGGCGTCCCAATAAAAATCAAATTAGAGAACAATGCCATGTTTGGTATTCAGGATAAAACGCTTATCGGTTTTCATGCAGATTATGAGATAAATAGAGATTTTATTATTGGAGGTACACTTCTGAAACTTTCTGAAGCACCATATGTAAATAAAATTAATGCGGGGGATGAACCTATCTCTAACATTATTTTAGGTTTAGATGGTACCTATCAAACAGAGTCTTCTTTTGTTACTCGTATGGTAGATATGTTACCTTTTTTAGAAACCAAAGCAAAATCTCGGATTATTGCCACTGCTGAAATTGCAAAATTAATCCCTGGACACCACCGTCGAATTGATAATGGAGATGGAGGTACATCTTATATTGATGATTTTGAAGCGAGTAGAAGTTCTATAGATATTAAAAATGTTAGATCATGGAATTTAGCTTCTATTCCGCAAGGACAAAATGATGTGTTTGAAAATTCTAGTTTAAATAATGACCTATCTCTAGGTTTCAGAAGAGCTAAATTGGCTTGGTATACTATTGATCCTTCTGTATTTTTCCGTACTTCTTCTAACACACCACCAGGTGTAGATAATAAAATTCAACTTCCAAATGGAAGTCAAATCTCTCAACAATCCTATCATTATTCCAGAGAGATCTTAGAGAAAGAGGTATTCCCTAATAAGGATCCTCAATATGGTAGTCAGATTACCAATATGTCTATTTTAGATTTAGCCTATTATCCTTCTGAAAGAGGTCCGTATAATTATTCTGTAAATGGACTAAATACAGACGGAACTTTAATGAACCCTCAAAAGAATTGGGCAGCAATCATGAGAAAGATAGAAACAAATGATTTTGAAGCTGCTAATATTGAATTTGTAGAATTTTGGATGATGGACCCATTTAACATGGAAGATGGAGATATTAATCATGATGGTGGAGATTTATATATTCAATTGGGTAATGTTTCGGAAGATGTGTTGAAAGATGGGTATAAGAGTTTTGAAAATGGGTTGCCAATAAATTCTACTATTACAGATGTAGATACCACTGCATGGGGTAGAGTGCCTACTTCCTATTCTATAGTAGAAGCGTTTGATAACGACCCTCTTTCTAGAGAATATCAGGATGTTGGTTTGGATGGACTAAGTGATGAGGATGAAGTTTTATTCTTTGACTCAGTGTATGTACAGGAAATTGCAAATAATCCTGCTCTTGGAACTTTGTCTATTGCATATCAAAATGCATTAAAAGATCCTTCAGGAGATAATTTTCAATATTTTAGAGGAACCGATTTTGATAATAATGAAACTCCCCTTTTAAAAAGATACAAGAGTTTTAATAATGTAGATGGGAATTCTTCTACCACCGAACAGGCCATAGAATCTTACTCTACTTCCGCATCTTCTACTCCAAATTCGGAAGATATTAATAGAGATAATACTTTAGGGGAATCAGAAAGTTATTTTCAATATAAAGTTAGGCTATCTCCGCAAACTATGAATATTTCTAACCCTTATATTTCAGATGTTTTAGAGACTACAGTTGATACTAAAAATGGAGAAGAGAGAGTGATAAAATGGTATCAATTCAGGGTGCCAGTATATAACCCAGAAAAGGTAATAGGTTCTATTCAAGATTTTAAATCTATTCGTTTTATGAGGATGGTATTATCTGACTTTTCGGAACCTATTGTTTGTCGTTTTGCTACATTAGAGTTGGTGAGAGGAGAATGGAGGAGATATAATTTAGATTTAACTGAGGGTGGAGAATATATTCCTAATGACATTGATAATGAAACTTTATTTGATGTCTCAGCAGTGAATATTGAAGAAAATGGACAGAGAGATCCTATTAATTATGTCCTTCCTCCTGGTATTGAACAGAATATTGATAATACAACAACTACTATCAGAAAAGATAATGAGCAATCGTTAGTATTAAAAATCTGTAATCTGAAAGATGGAGATAGTAGAGCTGCTTATAAAACTTCTGATTTAGATGTAAGAGCATATAAAAGATTAAAAATGTTTGTTCATGCGGAAGGTAAAGATGATGATTTATTAGATGGAGAACTTTCATGTTTTATCAGATTGGGTACAGATTTTACTTCTAATTATTACGAATATGAAATTCCATTGCAATCTACTAACCATGGTGATAATGGAAGGGAGGAAGTTTGGCCATTAGATAATAATATAGATATCCGTTTTGAAGATTTTCAACTTGCAAAACAAGAAAGAAATTTCACTTCAGATGATGTTAATTCTCCTTATATTATGTTTTTAGGTGGAGGTAAGAAGATAACTGTTGTTGGTAATCCTAATTTAAGTAGGGTGAAAACTATAATGATTGGAGTTAGAAACCCAAAGAAAACTTCATTAGATTCTGAAGATGATGGTTTGTCAAAATGTGGTGAAATTTGGGTGAATGAGTTGAGGTTAACTGATTTTGATGAATATGGAGGTTGGGCCGCAAATGCGCGTTTCACTTCTCGTTTAGCAGATTTTGGAACTGTTACTGTTGCGGGTAATATGAGTACAATTGGTTTTGGTTCTATTGAGAAAAAAATAAATGAAAGACAAAAATCAGATGACTACCAATATGACTTATCCTCAAATTTAGAGTTAGGAAAATTCTTCCCTGAAAAATATGGAGTTAAAATCCCTTTACATGTTAGTAGTTCTGAACAGTTTTCTAATCCTCAATATAATCCTTTAGATCCAGATATATTATTTAAAACTACCCTAGAGACTATGGGGTCTAAATACGAACAAGATAGTTTGAAACATATTGCTCAGGATTATGTGAGTAGAAATGCAGTAAATTTCACTAATATTAGAAAATTACCTACGCAAAATAAGGGAGATAACGGAAAAACAAAAACTCCAAAAGTATATGATTTAGAGAATTTCACACTTTCATATTCTAAAAATGAGTTATTCTTGAGAAATATAAATACAGAAAAGAATAGAACTAAAAATTATAGAGGAGCTCTTACTTATAATTTTAATACTCGTCCAAAAAATATTAAGCCGTTTTCAAAACTTAAAATCGGTAAAGGTCCTTATGCTCGTTTAATTAAAGATATTAATTTTTATACCATGCCCAAATCGTTTTCTTACCGATCAGATATGGATAGAATGTATAATGAAACAAAATTAAGGAATGTCAATAACTCTTATATGATTATTGAACCTACTTATAACAAGTACTTCAACTGGAATAAATCGTATGAGTTTAAATATGATTTAACTAGAACTTTTAAGATTGACTTTTCTGCAAGAAGTCAAGCGAGTGTTGATGAACCAGAAGGAAGAATGGATAATGACTATGTTTATTTTAAACAAAATAGAGATACAGTTTGGCAGAATTTCTGGGATGGAGGAAGACCTACAATGTACCATCATGATATATCTGTCAATTATCAATTACCATTAAATAAAATACCACTTACTAACTTTTTAAGTTTAAATACTAGGTATAATGCTAATTACGACTGGACTGCTGCTCCTTTGGCACTTTCTGAATTAGGAAATAATATTCAGAATTCGAATAACATACAGTATAACGGACAGATTAATTTGAGTACACTTTACAATAAAGTTCCGTATTTTAAAAAGGTGTTAAATTCTGGGAAAAGAAAACAAAGAGGTAGAGGGAGGACTTCCAGAAATAATGATGAAAATAAAAAAGAAGAGGAAGAGGAGAAAAAGGATCGATATAAAGCATTGAGATATGCTACTAAATTTGTTTTAGGAGTAAAAAATATTTCTGTAAATCTTACTCAAAATAAGGGGACTTTCATTCCTGGATTCTTACCAGAATCTCACTTCTTTGGGCAGCATTGGGGAGAAGTTGCTCCAGGTATTCCATTTGTTTTAGGGAGTCAGAGAGACATCAGATTTCTTGCAGGTCAAAATGGTTGGCTTACTCAAAATGAGAATATGAATACTTTATTTAAGAAGAATGCTTCTACAAATTTAGTACTTAGAAGTACAGTGGAACCTTTCCATAAATTTAGAATTGAATTTACTGCAAATAAAATGCAATCTTTAAATGAGCAGGAGTTTTATAGATGGTCTGATGATGATAATATGTTTGCTCACTTCTCTGAAACTCAAAATGGAACTTTCTCTATGTCGTTTATTTCTTTTGGTACTGCATTTGTCGTTAACAATAAGGAGGAGGAGTCTAAGGTGTTTCAGCAATTTCGAAATTACAGAAATGAGATAGCTAAAAGAATAGCGGTTCAAAACCCAAATTATAATGGTATTATTGATTCTACTGGTTTCCCTACAGGTTATGGTTCTACTTCACAAGATGTATTGATACCTGCATTTTTAGCAGCTTATTCTGGACAAGATGCACTGGGTGTTTCTTTAAATACCATGCCTAAGATTCCATTACCTAATTGGAGGATTAATTATGATGGATTAATGCAAATAAAGTTTATAAAGAAAAGATTTCAGACCTTTACAATAGGTCATGCGTATAGAAGTACTTATTCAGTTGGTTCTTTTGTAAGTAGTTTGGACTATGATGATAATAGTTCTGGATGGTCTTCTTCTATCAATCCGAATACAGGAAACTTCTTTTCTGAGTTTGAAATTGGTCAGGTTACAATTAATGAGATGTTTACTCCGTTAATTAAAATAGATATGACTTGGAAAAATAGTTTAATAACAAAGTTAGAGATTAAGAAAAATAGAACTTTAAATTTATCTTTATCTAATAATCAGATTACTGAAATTAATGGAAGTGAATATGTAATTGGTACAGGATATAGAATAAAAGATTTAGAATTTAAATTTAAATCAGCTGGTAGAAGTAAGAAAATTTCATCAGATTTAGATTTGAAATTAGACCTAAATATACGAAATAACAAAACGGTAATTAGGAAAATTGTAGAAGATGAGGAGCAAACTACAATGGGTCAACAAACAATTAGTATTAAATTTTCTGCAGATTATGTAGTTAATTCAAGACTAAATTTAAAGATGTTCTATGATAAGGTGATTACAAATCCGTTTATTGATATAACATATCCAGGGTCTATTACCAATGCCGGATTTAGTCTGAGATTTACTTTAGCAGGATAATTTTGATAACAAATGTAAAAGTGTATTTTTGTAAAAAATTTAAAAAATGAATATTCCAGAAAATTTAAAATATACAAAGGACCATGAATGGTTAAAAGTGGAGGATAATTTAGCTACTATTGGTATTACTGAATTCGCTCAAGGAGAACTAGGTGATATTGTATTTGTTGAGGTAGATACTGAAGGAGAGTCTTTAGACATGGAAGAAGTTTTTGGAACTATTGAAGCAGTGAAGACTGTTTCTGATTTGTTTATGCCTATTACTGGAGAAGTAACAGAATTTAATGAGACCCTAGAAGATGAACCAGAATTAATTAATTCTTCTCCTTATGATAAGGGGTGGATTGTTAAAGTAGAAATATCAGATTTATCAGAATTAGACAACTTGCTTTCTGCTGATGAATATAAAAATTTAATATCTTAATATTATGGAACTTAAGAAGAACCCTAAATCTGATTTAGAATCTAAGAGAGGAATTTTCCTTCCAATAGGACTTATCGTAGCTTTATCGGTGACAATACTTGCTTATGAATATAAGTCGTATGGTGATCATGAAATCAACTCTTTAGGAGATGTGAATATGGATGCATTAGATGAAGAAGACATTGAAATTACTAGGCCAGAGGAAGTAAAGCCTCCTCCTCCACCAGAAGCTCCACCAGAAGCTCCAGAAGAAATTGAGATTAAAGATAATGAAGAAGATTTAGATGTAGAACTGGATGTAGAAGATGCAGATACAGATCAAGATGAAATGATTGAAATAGAAGAGGAAGAGTTTTCGGAGCCATTTATTTCAGTAGAACAAATGCCAATGCTTGGTGATTGCAAGGATGAAACTTGTACTCAGACTGAAATAATGAAATTTATCGCAAGAAACTTTAAATATCCTGAAATTGCGAAAGCGAATGGAGTAGAAGGTAGAGTTATATTAGAATTTGTAGTTGAAAAAAATGGGGAGGTAGGAAGAGTTAAAATCCTTAAAGGTTTAGATAAACATATAGATAAAGCTGCTATAAATGTAGTGGAAAAACTACCTGTGTTTACACCTGGGAAACAAATTGGTAAAGCAGTACCAGTAAAATATACTGTGCCAATTAAATGTTCTTTAGGATAAAATAAACAATAGAAAACAAAAAAAAACCACTCAATAAGTGGTTTTTTTTATTCTAATTTTTGTAGGATTTAAATAATCATACCAGCAGCAACTGTCTCGTTTGTTGCTTCGTCTACTAAAATTATACTTCCTGTATTTCTATTTCTTGTATAACTATCAAAGAATAATGGTTTTGTAGTTCTTATTGTAATTCTACCAATATCATTTAATCCAATTTCTCTATCTTCTTCATTTCTATGTAAACTGTTAATGTCCATTTTATACTTTACTTCTTTTATGATACATCTTGCAGTTTGGCTCGTGTGTCTGACAGTGTATTTCCCTCCTGGAATCATTTTCTTTTCATTCATCCAACAAATCATTACATCAATATCTTGCTCTACAGTTGGTTTATTGTTTTCTCTTACCAACATATCTCCTCTACTAATGTCAATATTGTCTTCTAAAGTAATACAAACTGACATAGGTGAAAAGGCTTCCGTAACTTCTCCATTAAAAGTGTCTATTGATTTTATTTTAGACATAAATCCTGAAGGGAGTATAGTTACTTGATCTCCAGGTTTAAACACTCCACCTTCAATTCTACCAGCATACCCTCTATAGTCAGGGAATTCAGGTGATTGAGGACGAACTACATATTGTATTGGAAATCTGCAATCTACATGATTTTGATCCGAACCAATATGAATATTTTCTAAAAGGTGCATTAATGTTGAACCTTCATACCAATTCATATTTTTAGAACGATCTACTACATTATCTCCATTAAGTGCAGAAATAGGAATAAAATGAACATCTTTAATTTCTAATTTAGAGGCAAAGTCTTCAAATTCAGATTTAATTTTCTCGAATGTTTCTTGGCTATGATCTACTAAATCCATTTTATTAATACAAACTGCAATATGAGGAATCTGTAAAAGGGAAGCAATAAATGCATGTCTTTTAGTTTGCTCAATCACTCCATGTCTTGCGTCTACTAAAAGTAGTGCTAGGTTAGCTGTAGAAGCTCCTGTTACCATATTTCTTGTGTACTGAATATGTCCTGGAGTATCCGCAATAATAAATTTTCTTTTTGGTGTAGCAAAGTATCTGTATGCTACATCAATTGTAATTCCTTGTTCTCTTTCTGCTCTTAGTCCATCTGTTAAAAGTGCAAGGTTTACTCCTTCCTCACCTCTCTGTTTTGATGTTTCTTCTAGTATTTCCATCTGATCTTCAAAAATAGCTTTACTGTCGTAAAGTAATCTTCCAATTAATGTACTCTTCCCATCATCTACACTTCCTGCAGTTGTGAAGCGTAAAAGCTCCATATCTAAATATCCTTTTGTTTCGCTCATAATTTTCGTTTCTTAAAAGTAACCTTCTTTTTTTCTGTCTTCCATAGCAGCTTCCGATCTTTTATCATCTGCTCTACCTCCTCTTTCTGTAACTCTAGTTGTTGCAACTTCTTCAATAATCTTTTCTAAAGTATCTGCATCTGATTCAGCAACACCTGTACAGGTCATATCTCCAATCGTTCTACATCTAATTGTTCTTTCTTCCCATTTTTCACTGTCTTTTAATGCAATATAGTCACATTTTCCAAGAAGTACTCCGTCTCTATTTACCACTTCTCTTTTGTGAGAGAAATATAAAGATGGTAGTTCAATATTTTCTTGAAGGATATATTGCCACACATCCATTTCAGTCCAGTTCGAAATTGGAAAAATTCTAAAATGTTCTCCCATTTTTTTTCTTCCATTGAAGAGATTCCATAACTCAGGTCTTTGGTTTTTTGGGTCCCATTGTCCAAATTCGTCTCTGTGTGAAAAGAATCTTTCTTTTGCTCTAGCTTTTTCTTCATCTCTTCTAGCTCCTCCCATTGCACAGTCGTATTTCCCTTCTTCTAATCCTTCTAAAAGAGTTACGGTTTGCAATCCGTTTCTAGATGCATTAATTCCTGTTTCCTCTACAGCAGTTCCCTTGTCAATGGAGTCCTGAACGTATTTTACGATTAGTGTCTCCCCTGTTTCTACCATTAACTTATCTCTAAATTCAATAGTTTCTGGGAAGTTGTGTCCAGTATCTACATGCATTAAAGGAAATGGAATTTTTCCAGGATGAAATGCTTTTCTTGCAAGGTGGAACATGATAATAGAATCTTTTCCTCCAGAAAATAACATTACAGGTTTTTCAAACTGTGATGCCACTTCTCTTAGGATGAAAATCGCTTCCGATTCTAATTCTTTTAAGTGTGTTAAATTGTACGAACTCATTTTT